>SDBU01003291.1_pt1 | contig 20619 bp, 19 predicted proteins | sample 2277071 | NCBI WGS metagenome assembly SDBU01 (sample SAMN10397929, study PRJNA504765) | marine sediment metagenome | isolation source: marine sediment core GS08_GC12, 126 cmbsf | place: Arctic Ocean: Gakkel Ridge, Loki's castle | collected 2008
TAAAATATCTATTATCCGGATAACTTTCCCATTTTTTTGCTTGTTCACCATTTTTTGCCATTTTATAACCTGTGTAAAGATCAGAAATTAGTTGTTTCACTTGGGCACTAGCTTTTCCGAATTCTAAATCATTGGTTGCAACTTCTTTATTTCTGCAGTGTTTTTGTAGATTTTCAATAGATTGTATGAATTTTTTTGTTGTACATTTAAATCGATAATCTGGGCTTTTAAAATAGCTAATAGTTTCATGAACTACAGTGATTGCAAATAGAGCAATTACGTGAGCTGGATTACCAACATTAAAATAACCACATAATATAGCTGAAATATATGTAAAACAAGAAAGTTTATGATTTTTTAAAAATGCATAAGTCTCTGATATAACATTAGAAAATAATTCTTTTAACTCTTTAAATGCTTCACATACAACTTTCTCTAATTTTTTATCAAATTCATTAAACTTTTTACTTACATTATATATCCCACTTTTAAAATGCTGAGGTATATTTTGAACTTTTGAAGCTAAAGCTGCCATAATGCATCTCCAAGTTTAAATAATTGCGAGAACGATAATGGACATTGATTTTTTCTGCAATGAATTTGTTTAGAAATACAAAAAGTAATTTTTGTAATTTATAAGCTTTTTATATATAATGTTTATGATTTTTTTTTTATATAAAGGATATTTTTTATGGAGCTATTTTTATTAAGACCTAGAGGATTTTGTGCGGGAGTTGTCAGAGCTATAAAAACTGTTGAAAAAGCTTTAGAGATGTGGGGTGCACCAATTTATGTTAAACATGAGATTGTGCATAACAAACATGTTGTAAATGCTTTGAAAGAAAAGGGAGCTATATTTATTGAGGATCTAAAAGATGTACCTATTGGTGAAAAAGTTATATTTTCAGCGCATGGGGTTGCACCTCAAATAAGAGAGGAGGCTAAAAAAAGAGATCTTCTTCAAATAGATGCAACATGTGGACTTGTTACAAAAATCCACTCGGCTGTAAAAAGATTTGCAAAAAAGGGATATAAAATAGTGTTGATTGGTAAGAAAAAACACGTTGAGATTATCGGTATTGCAAAAGAGGCTGAAGATGATACTGTAATTATTGAGAAGAAATTGGATATTGAAAATTTAAATTTTCAAAAAGATCAAAAGCTATTTTATATTACACAAACTACTCTTAGCATCGATGATGTAAAAGATATTATAAAAGCTTTGAAAGAAAAATACCCTCAAATTGAGACTTTGCCATCATCATCTATTTGCTACGCTACTACAAATAGACAAATGGCTCTAAAAGAGATATTAGATAAAATTGATTTGGTTTTAGTTGTTGGAGATCCAACAAGTTCAAATTCAAATAGATTAAAAGAGTTGGCTAGTAAAAGACAAAAAGAGGCTTATCTAATAAACTCAGAAGATGAAATAGATATAAATTGGCTTCAAAATGTCAAAACAATTACGATGACAGCAGGCGCTTCTACTCCAGAAGATGTAGTTCAAAGATGTATCGAAAAGTTATACAAAATGGGATTGAAAGGAGTTAGTGAAATTATCTATAAAGATGAAGATGTAGTTTTTGCACTGCCTAAAGAGCTAGATTTAGCATTTACTAAATGACATGCAACTAAATGATCTTCATTAATTTTTTTAAGAAGTGGTCTTTTTTCAAAACAGATTTTTTCAGCTATAGGACATCTAGTAGAAAAAAGACACCCTTTCGGTGGATTTAATAAAGAGGGAAGCTCATTTTTTAAAATCACTTTTGTTTCATTTTTCTCAATAGCATACGAGCTTGAAATTAATGCTTTTGTATATGGATGGTAAGGATTTGAAAATAAACTTTTAGTTGGTGCTTTTTCTACAAACTCACCTAGATACATAACATTGCAAAAATCTGATATATATTTTACAACGGCAAGATCATGAGAGATAAATAAGTAGCTCAAATTTAATTTTTTTTGTAGATTTTGTAGAAGTTTAATAATTTCATTTCCAATAGAGACATCTAAAGAAGATAAAGGCTCATCTGCAATTATAAATTTAGGATTTAAAATAATTGCTCTAGCTATTGCAACCCTTTGTCTTTGCCCTCCACTTAGCTCATGCGGATATCTATCTTTTATATAAATCGGTAAATTTACTTTTTGTAAAATATCATCTATTAAATCTTTAAGTTTTATCCTGCTAAATTTTTCATGAACTTTTATCGGCTCTAATATAATTTGTTCAATTCGCATTTTAGGATTTAAAGACAGATAAGGATCTTGAAATATCATTGAGATATTTTTTTTCAGATCTTGATCTGTTAGATCTTTATCTATCAGGCCTTTGCCTGTTTGATTAATTAAACTATTTTCAAAAAAAATATCGCCTGATGTTGGTTTTATTAAGGATGCTAGAATATTTGCAATAGTAGATTTACCGCAGCCAGACTCTCCAACTATAGCTAGAGTTTTACCTGTTTCAATTTCAAAACTAATATCATCTAAAACTTTTAAAGTTTTATCTTTTATAAAAAAATGCTTTTTTAAGTTTTGAACTCTAATTATGTGTCTTTTCATTTTTTTTAAAATTAATTTTTTCAAATCTAGATTTGTCAAAAATTTATTTTTTCTTTTCTATCCATTTTAAACAAAGAATTTAATAAAAGCTCAGTATATGGATGCGCAGCTCTGTTTAAAATATTTTGAGTGTTTCCTCTCTCTACTATTTTTCCCTCTTTCATAATAAATAGCTTCGTTGCAATATTCGAAACTAAAGCAATATTATGAGATATGAAAATTATAGATGATCTATATTTTTTATTTATATTTTTTAAAAGATCTATAATTTGCATTTGATATGTTGTGTCTAACGAAGTTGTCGGCTCGTCTGCTATTATAATTTTGGGATTTGAAGCTATCGCCATTGCTATCATAACTCTTTGTCTCATCCCACCACTTATTTGATGAGGATATTGATTGTAGCGCAAAGTAGTATCTTGAATACCCACATCTTTTAAAAGATTTTTTACTTTTTGTTTAGAAGGATTGTTAGAGATAGCCTCTAAAATCTGTTTTCCTATTTTCATTGTGGGATTCAAAGAAGAGAAGGGATCTTGAAAAATTATCGATATTTTTTTTCCTCTGATTTTATTCATCTCTTTTTCAGATGCTTTTAATAGATTTTCATTTTCAAATATAATTTGCCCATTTGTAACTTTAGCATTTGAATCTAATAAAGATAAAATCGCTAAAGCAAGTGTGCTTTTTCCAGATGCTGACTCTCCAATAATTGAGATGATTTCATTTTCAAATAGATCAATATTTATGTCTTTAAGCGCTATGATCTTGTTTTTTTTACTAAAATATTCTATTTCAAGATTTTTGATTTCTAAAACTTTTTTCATTTTATAGCCTTTGGATCAAAAGCATTTTGAAGTCCATCTGCAACTAGATTAAAAGCAAGCATTGTCAAACATATTCCAAGTGCTGGAAAAAATAATCTAAATGGATAATATCTAAGTGCATAAAGACCATCGTTTACCATTACTCCCCAAGAAGAGATAGGCGCTTGTATACCGAGGCCTAAAAAGCTTAAAAAAGCTTCAGTAAAAATTGATACAGGGATACTTATTGTCATAGTTGTAATAATTGATCCTATGCAATTTGGAAAAAGATGAGTGAATATTATCCGAAATTTTGAGGCTCCAATCATTTTTGCAGCTTGTACAAATGGCATTTTTTTTAAAGATAATATCTGCGCTCTTACAATTCTTGCCATATTTATCCAATGTATCATTGTTAGAGCTATTAAAATTGTTACAATTCCAGGTTTCATAAAAACTATTAATAAAATAACTAATAAAAGATGGGGAATCGTTGCTATTATATCGCTGATTCTCATCATAATTTCATCGACAAATTTTGAAGATAAAGCAGCGATTGCACCGTAAATTGTACCGATAATTATATCTATTAATGCCGCTGCAATTCCAACTGTTAAAGAGATTCTAGCTCCATACCAAGTCCTTGTGAAAATATCTCTTCCAAGCTCATCTGTTCCAAACCAAAATTTTGTTGAGGGCGCTAAATTTTTTAGCTCTAGATGTGTGTCATAATAGGTAAATTCATTTAAGTAAGGTCCAATAATTGCCATTACAAATAGAAAAAATAAAATTATCAAACCAAATGTTGCAGCCCTGTTTTTGAAAAATCTATCTCTTACATCTTTTATTAAAGATGTTTTATACACATTTATTGTTTCAAGCTTTTGTGATTGCACTATCTAACTCTATCCTCGGATCTATTAATTTATAAATAATATCTATGAAAAACATAATAAAAATAAGTATGAAACTATAAAAAACTCCAAGTCCAATAATTACTGGATAGTCTCTAGCACTAATCGAGCTAACAAGCCACATTCCAATCCCTGGTATAGAAAATATTTTTTCAATAACAAAGCTTCCTGTTAAAACATGAGCGCTGAGTGGTCCTAAATATGAAACAACAGGCAGAATAGCATTTCTAAAAGCATGTTTAGATATAACTTTAAAACTACTCAATCCTTTTGCTTTTGCTGTTTTTATATAATCTTTAGATAAAATTTCAATCATAGATGATTTCATGAGCCTCGCTATATATGCAGTAGGTAGAGCTGCTAAAGCTATAGCCGGTAGAACGCTATGCATAAAACTATCAAATCTAGCTATTGGAAAAATTTTGAGTTTCATAGCTAATAAATATTGCAGAAGTGATGCTATTAAAAAATTTGGAAGCGATATTCCAAGTATTGCTAAAACTGTTATAAAAGAGCTTTGCCATTTATCTTTTTTTATAGCTCCAATTGTTCCAAACAAAATGCCAAAAAATATAGATATAAATAGAGCTTCAAACCCAAGCAGCATAGTCGTTGGAAGACCATCTTTGATAATTTGATTGACAGATCTTCCCTCATATACAAAAGAAGGGCCTAAATCAAATGTTAAAAATCCTTTTATATATTTAAGATATTGATAAAATATAGGCCTGTCTAATCCATAGTGTGAATGTAAAGATTTTAAAACCTCTTTTGGCATATTTTGATCAGATAAAAAAGGATCGCCAGGGATAGCTTTCATTAAAAAAAATGTTGCTGACATAACTACAAACAGCGATAATAGTGAGATTATTAACTTTTTTAAAAAATATTTTAGCATTGATCTAAAAAACATTAGATTTTAATAAATATTTATAACAGATATTCAGATTTTTTTTAATTTTTATGCAAAAAAATTTACATTTTACATCGCTTGGATGCACTAGAAACCAAGTAGATTCAGAAACGATGATAGCAAAACTTTTTGAGAGAGGATACTCCCTTACAAATGAGATCGCTAAAGCCGATATATTTGTAATAAATACTTGTGGTTTTTTAAAAGAAGCTAGAGACGAGGCTTTTTCTCATTTAGATGAGATTTTTGCAAATAAAACAAAAAAATCTAAAGTAATTGTAGCCGGATGTATGGCAAATCTTTTTTCTAATGAGATAAGAGATAAATATAATATTTTTTCAATAATATCTTCTGGCAATATCGATAAAATTATTGAAGCTGCAAATAGATCCATTATTGCAACAGATAATTTGAGCTATATTTCTGAGACTAGTTTTGAAAGAGTTTTAATAAATTTAGATCACTTAGCCTATTTAAAAATATCCGAAGGCTGCTCAAAAAAATGCTCCTTTTGTATTATCCCAAAAATAAAAGGAAAATTAATTAGTAGATCTGATGACTCCATTATTCAAGAGTTCAAAACTCTTTTAAATAATAATGTTTTTGAAATTAATTTAATCGCTCAAGACCTTTTAGATTATGCAAAAGATAGAAATGAAAATTTAGGGTTTTTAAAGCTTTTAAAAAAGATTCTACAAATAAAGGAAAAATTTTGGCTTCGTCTTTTATATGTCTATCCAGATGAAATCACTGATGAATTCATAGACCTTATAGCTTCAGATGAAAGAATTTGTAAATACTTAGATATCCCACTTCAGCACATTAGTGATAAGATTTTAAAAAGTATGAGAAGAAAAACCTCAAAAGATAAAATTATTAAACTTTTTGAAAAATTAAAGAAAAAAATCCCTGCTATTTCTATAAGAACATCTTTAATGGTAGGCTATCCCTCAGAGACAGATAAGGATTTTAATGAACTTTTAGATTTTGTTGAAAATTTTGAAATTGATCATCTAGCTGTTTTTAAATACTCAAATGAAAAAAATGCTCTCTCTTTTAGCATGCAAGATCAAGTAGATGAAAAAATTAAAGATGAAAGATTTAACATTTTAACTAACAAGCAATTTGAGCTTTTGCAAAAAAGAAATAAAAAATATATCGGCAAAACTTTTGATGCTTTAATTGATGATTATCACAGTGAATCTAATCTTTTAGCAAAAGCGAGATTCCAAGGCCAAGCCTACAGTGTAGATTCAAATATTATTATTAATGATATTCAAAAAATTAAATCTTTTGGAAAAATTCAAAAGATTAAAATTACAGATTTATCTGGTTATGATTTAATCGGTCAGCTTTTATAAAACTATTGTGTTTTTTTTGTTTTAATATCTAAATAAATTCAAAAAATTATTGAAAACAAATCTTTGTTTATGTTCACTGAGCATAGAAGAGAATAAATATATATAAGGTCTAATTATGGCAAAAACACAAAAATTTACTGCCTTTACGCTTGTTGCATCTTTAATTGTTGCAATCGGTGGGCTTCTGTTCGGATATAATACTTCATCAATATCTGGAGCTATTTTATTTTTAGCAAAAGATTTTAATCTATCTACAATTGCTCAAGAAATGATTGTTAGTATCATTCTTATAGGTGCTTTAATTGGTGCTTGTTTTGGTGGTATTTTAACCGATAGAGTTGGTCGAAAAGCTACTCTTATTTTAACTACTGTTGTTTTTTTAATCGGAACTTTCTTAGTAATGACTGCCAATCATATAGCAATGCTTGTTATTGGAAGAATTATACTAGGTCTTGCTATTGGAATTGTTTCCTTATCAGTTCCTCTATATATAGCTGAGATGTCAGATCCAAGACATAGAGGAGCTTTGGTATCATTAAATCAATTAGCAATAACAATTGGGATTCTGCTCGCTTACGTCGTTGATTATTTTTATGCTCCAACAGGTGATTGGAGATCGATGTTTGGTATTGCTTTAATTCCAACTATTTTACTTTTTATCGGATTGTTTTTTATTCCAGAGACACCATCTTTTTTAGCATCTCAAGGTAAAAAAGAAAAAGCTTTAAAAATTTTAAAAAAGATCGAAATTGATACTTCAAAATCTGAAGTTGCTCTATCTACAAAAATATCTACTAAAAAAATGGCCTCTTGGAAAAAACTTTTTGAAAAATCAGTTCGCCCTGCTCTTTTTGCCGGGATAGGAATAAGTGTTTTTCAACAAATAACAGGTATTAATATTGTTATATATTATGCTCCGAGAATTTTTCAGCTAGCAGGTCTCGAGAGTGCCGCCTCTGCTATTTTAGCTACTATGGGAGTTGGTACAATAAACTTATTCATGACTTTTGTAGCTCTTTGGCTTATCGATATGGTCGGTAGAAAACCTCTATTAATAGTAGGTATACTTGGTATGGTTGCAAGCTTAGGTGTTTTAGGAATAGGATTTTTAGAATCTACAAAAGCAACCTCAATTATCTCTATTGTAAGTTTAATGACCTACGTTTCATTTTTTGCAATAAGTTTAGGGCCTGTCGCATGGTTGATTATCTCCGAGATCTATCCTATGGGTATTAGAGGTAGAGCTATGGGAATAGCCATTTTTGCAAACTGGACATGTAACTATATTGTATCTTTAACATTTTTAACTTTAGTTGACTTTTTAGGTAAATCTGGAACTTTTTGGCTCTACGCTGCAATCGGTCTTTTAGCGCTTTGGTTTGTTATTAAAAAAATACCAGAGACTAAAGGAAAAGAATTAAAAGAGATTCAAGACTACTTTAAAAAGAAAGCAGCCAAAAAATAAATATTTAAATATAATAAAAAAATAACAAATGGAGATTTATTTATGTCATATTCAAAGATTCAGAGCTTACTTGGAAAAGATGCAAAAAAACTCTTAGATCATAAATCTAAAACTATGCCAAACGATAAACTTCATATTCCAGGACCTGATTGGGTAGATAGAATTTTTTCTGAATCAGACAGAAATGTTAGAACACTCAGATCTCTGCAAGCTCTATATTCTCACGGTAGATTGAAAGATACAGGCTATCTATCAATCCTTCCTGTAGATCAAGGTATCGAACACTCAGCTGGAGCATCTTTTGCTCCAAATCCAATCTATTTCGATCCTGAAAATATTGTTAAACTTGCTATTGAAGCAGGCTGCAATGCTGTTGCTTCTACTTCAGGTATTTTAGCAATAGTTGCAAGAAAATATGCTCACAAAATTCCATTTGTTTTAAAATTTAATCACAATGAACTTTTATCATATCCAAATACCTATGATCAGATAAAATTCGCATCAATAAAACAAGCCTACGATATGGGCTGTGTTGCTGTTGGTGCAACAATATATTTTGGCTCTCCTGAGAGTAATCGTCAAATCGTTGAGGTTGCAAAAGCTTTTGAGCATGCCCACGATCTTGGTATGGCAACTATTTTATGGTGCTATTTAAGAAATTCAGCCTTTAAAGTAGGTGACACTGATTATCACGCGTCCGCAGATTTAACAGGTCAAGCCAATCATTTAGGTGTGACTATTCAAGCTGATATAATAAAGCAAAAACTTCCTGTTAATAATGGAGGTTTTAAAGCTGTTAAATTTGGAAAGTTTTCAGAGAAAATGTATACAGAGCTATCTTCCGATCATCCAATAGATCTTTGCAGGTACCAAGTTATTAATAATTACATGGGAAGAATAGGTCTTATAAATTCAGGTGGAGCATCTGGAGAAAATGATCTCGCTCAAGCAACTGAAACTGCTGTTATCAATAAAAGAGCTGGCGGTATGGGACTTATTTTGGGAAGAAAAGCTTTTCAAAAACCTGTAAAAGAAGGTATTGAGATTATAAATTCTGTTCAAGATGTGTATCTTTGTAAAGAAGTAACCATTGCATAAGAATTATATCAAGCTATTAAAGCAATAATTTTGAATATTTTTTAATTTTTTCATGTATTGATTGTCAATGACTTATGGTTTTAAGTGAATAAATTCAATGAAATTTATACGGTTGAAGTGAATATTTTTAGCTGAATTTATACGTCAGAAGTGAGTAAATTTACTTAAATTTATACGGTTAAACTGAATAAATTTTGACAATTTTATTCAGTTTGAGATATAATAAAAATAAAAAAGCTAGGATATAAATGCTTTACAGATACTATAAAAATCTAAGTAAATATTTGAAACCCAATAGAGTTTTGATAATTTATGGTGCGAGAAGAGTTGGAAAAACAACAATATTGAGAAACTTTTTAGAAAATACCAAAGAAAAATATCGTTTAGATACTGGTGAAAATGTCTTTGTTCAAGAGATTTTATCTTCAAACAATTTTAATGCAATTTTAGACTATGCAAAAGGGTATGATATTATAGCTATTGATGAGGCTCAAGAAATTGCAAATATTGGAAGATCTTTAAAAATTATAGTCGATCAAATTCCTAACATAAAAGTTATCGTTACAGGATCTTCTGCTTTTAATTTATCACAAAATATAGGAGAGCCTTTAACAGGACGAAAAAGAGTTTTAAAATTATTTCCTATTGCACAAAAAGAATTAAATCATGATTTAAATAAATTTGATTTAAAAGAGAAACTCTCCCAATTTTTGATATATGGATCTTATCCTGATATCTATTTAGCAAAAACTAAAAAAGAAAAAATCCTACTGTTAAATGAATTAGTAGAATCTTATTTATTAAAAGACATTTTAGCGCATGAAAAGCTAAAGGCTCCAAATCTTTTATTAAATTTATTAAAATTATTAGCGTTCCAAGTGGGGCAGTTAGTATCTTTAAGTGAAATCGCTACCCAATTACATGTTCATATAACTACAATTGAAAGGTATCTAGATTTATTACAAAAATCATTTATTATTTATAAATTAACAGGATTTTCAAAAAACCTAAGAAATGAAATTAAAAATAAATCTAAATATTATTTTTATGATAATGGAATTAGAAATGGGATAATCTCCCAATATAATGATTTGAACTCACGTGATGATGTCGGAGCTTTATTTGAAAATTTTATTTTTATTGAAAGATTAAAAAGACAAAATTTTAATGATTTTTATGGTCAAAGCTATTTTTGGAGAACATATACAGGAGAAGAGATCGATTTAATAGAAAGCATTGATAATACTTTGTCTGCATTTGAGATTAAATATTCTGATAAAAAAAAGAAAAAGATTCCTAAAAGCTGGAATAGTAGTTATCCAAAAAGTAGTTATAAAATTATTAATTCTCAAAATTATCTCGATTTTATTTTATGAGATTTTTTTTTATTTAAAAAAATCGAGTATGTTATCTACATCTATTTGACGAGGAGATTGTTGCAACCTTACTTTTCCCTCCCAAGGAAATGGTTTTTTAGCAGGAGGAATATCATCATCTTTTTGAAATTTTGTAATAACACTTCCAATAATAGAGCCAATACCGCTAGATTTTTGAAGGGTAGAGAGAGCTACTATTTTAGCAGTAGCTTTTGAAGCATCTATTTTGGGATTTTCAAAAGTGCCTTTTATTGGAATTTTAATAACATAATTATCTGGAAGATTTGCTATTCCAAAAACATTTGCTAAAGTATCAGCTGTAAGGCCGAAATTCATTTTGTATTGTTGCTTGAGCAAATCTAACTTCCCCCAAGAGCAAAGATGGACATAATCATCTATTAAAAAATCCATTCTATCAGAATAGAGTATGCCATTTTCTATTTGAATATTTACATTTGTAAACCACATAGATACAACGTTTGATGAGCTCGCTTTTGCAAAAGATGTAATAGTTCTAATAACTCCTGTATTGGAAACTAACATTTTATTTAAATCTAAAGACATATGCCCAATTTTTAAATTCTGGATTTTAAAAGGGGAGACGGGATAAGAAAATCCATCTTTTGAAATTCTAATAATTATAGGATAGTTTGGCTCTGATGCTAAATAGGTAATGTTTTTAGAAAAGTTGGGATTTATAGGAGCCAGCGCTAAAACAATAGTAGCGCTTTTTGTTAGCGTGATAGTCCCTTTTTCATAGAAAAGATTTAAATTTGCATTTGAGGTTTTAGATTTTATATCTATATCAATAGGTCCTTTTAAATTATCTAAGGTGCTATCAATTTGAAGATTTAAACTAGGTCCTAAAAGTTGAGATAAAATATTTTTGTGTTTTGGATTTTGATAAAAAAGTAATTGATCAATTCCAATTGTTGGTATATTTGTAGCGTTTATAGTCGAGTTAATTTTTTTGCCATCAATATCAACTAAAGCTTTAAATGCTCCAACGTTTTGAGCTACTTTAGTTTTTCCTTCAATCTGAATAGAATTTATTCCTTTTACATCAGCTTTTATTAAAGCCGAAACATTTTGAAAACTAGAAATAGGTTGAGAAGGCAAATGAATATCGACATTTAAATTATCAACTTCAGTATTAGCAAAAAGATTTAACTTTTGAGATGACTTTATAGATTTATAAAATGATAGTAGACTCATATTTGATATAATGGAATCTACTCTCATATCAAGTGTCGGGTCTTTGTAACTTAAGTTTTTAATTTTTTGAGGTCCAAACCAAGTTAAATGAAAGGAATCAATTTCAATCTTCGCATTTTTCTTTTTTTCGATTTTATCAATTAAAAATTTTGTGCCGCTTTTAGATGAAAAAAATGTAGGCAATAACATGAAAATTATCAAAATAAAAACAACTATAGAAATTAATACTATGAAAATAGGTTTTTTAATATTTTTTTCTTTTTTAGTTTTCATGTGTTTTCCTTATTCAACAGTAACAGTTTTTGCTAAATTTCTTGGATGATCGATATCAGTTTTTCTGATTTTTGCAATAAAGTAAGCAAACAGCTGAGAGGCAACTGTTGATGGGAAAATAGCTAGTTCATCTGATGTTTCTTCTAACCAAATAACATCGTCTGCTATATCTTCAATGCCATACGATTTTTTAGTTGCAAAAGCTAGGATTTGAGCGTTTCTAGCTTTAGCTTCCATTAAGTTAGATAGCATTTTGTCATATGTTTTTTTATTTGCGCAAAAAGCAATGACAATGAGTTTTGAATCTATTAAAGCGAGTGGGCCATGCTTCATCTCACCTGCTGGATAAGCATTGGCATTTAAATAAGAGATCTCTTTTAATTTTAAAGCAGCTTCCATTGCTGTTGGATACATTAAATTTCTGCCCAAAAAGAAGAAATTCTCATATTGAGAATATTTTTTTGCTTTTTCATGAATCAAATCAAAATCTTTAAGTGTCTTTTTTATTTTTCGAGGAATCGTTTTTAGTTCATTTAAAAATGAAGTAGATTCTTTTTTTTTCATGTTTTTTAAACGAGCTAAATATATTGCAAAAAGATATAAAACTGTAATTTGTGAACTAAAAGCTTTTGTCGAACAAACACTTACTTCTAGCCCTGCTTTTAAAAATATTGAACTATCACACATTCTGGAAATTGTCGAGTTTTGAACATTTACAATAGCTAAAGTTTTTGCATTGTTTTCTTTCGCAGTTTTCAATGCCGCAACTGTATCTGCTGTCTCTCCTGATTGAGAAATTGCAATTACTAAAGTATTTTTAGTAAATATCAGATTTTTAAATCTCATCTCAGATGCTATTTCAGAGGATATAAATATTTTTGCTTTCTCTTGCAAAAAAGTTTTTGCAATTAAAGAGGCATGATACGATGTGCCGCAAGCTGTAATTATGATGTTATCAATGCTTTTTAAAAACTTTTTATCTAAATTAAAATTTTCGAATTCAATCTCATCATTTTCTGTCAATCTATCTATAAAAGCTTTTTGTACGGTTATCGGTTGGTCAAAAATTTCTTTAAGTAAATAGTGATCAAATCCTTTTTTTGAAAATGTTAAATTTTTAGAATTTAACTTTTGAGGCGTTTTTAAAATTTTATTGTTTTTTAAATCTATTACTGTGATATCTCCATTTTTTATGTGCGCTATCTCATCATTTTTTAAAAATATCACATTTAAATTTCTTCCAGAAAAAGCATTTGGATCAGAAGAAATTATAAATTCAGTTTTTTTGTCATCATATCCAATAGCAAGAGGACTCTCTCTTTTAGCTGCTATTATCTCATTTGGATGATCTTTGTGTATAGCAACAATCGCTAAAGAGCCTTTTAGCTGTTTTAATGTTTCAATTGTAGCTAAAACTAAATCATTTTTATAATTTATAGAAAATAGCTGCGCTATAACTTCAGAATCTGTCTCAGATCTAAATTTTGTCTGTTTTAACTTAAAAGATTTTTTCAAGATATTATAGTTTTCTATAATACCATTGTGAACAATAGCAACAGAATTTTTCTCATCTAAATGTGGATGTGCATTTTTTTCAATAGCAGGACCATGTGTTGCCCACCTAGTATGACCAATTGCTAGATTTAATTTTAAATCTTTCATGTTTATCTTTTTTTCTAATGCTTTGATTTTGCCACTAGCTTTAAACTGGATAAGTCTGCCTTTTTTAATAGCAGCAATACCTGCAGAGTCATAGCCTCTATACTCTAAGAGTTTTAAACCTGTGAGACAAGCTTTTATTGAATTTTTACTTCCGAGATAACCAAAGATTCCGCACATAAATCATCCTTCGAGTTTTTATCAATATATCACAGTTTAGATTTTGTTGACTCTCTTTTAATTTTTTTATGCTCTAAATGCCAAGAGGGTTTTCTGAAACGTCTTATGATAAACGGAATTATGCATACAACAATAGTTCCTCCAATTAAAAAAATCTCATAAGATAGTGTATTAAATCCAGCTATTTGAGGTGGAGGCAGATAACCAATTATTATTGCTAAACTAGTTCCTATTATACCAGCTGATGCAACTATCCACATTCCAATATTTTTAAACGGAATTTTATAAGCTCTTTCAACTTTTGGTTTTTTATAGCGAAGTACTATTGCAGAGATAAACATCAATATATACATTATCTGATAGAGATGCGCTGTTAAATTTAATAAAATCCAATAAGATGAGCTAACAGTAGGTGTAAATAAAAATACAAAAGTCAAAATTGTTACAATAATTGCTTGCACGATTAATAGATTGATTGGTGCTTGATATTTGTTTAATTTTTGTAAAAATATAGGCAAATCTCCATGTTCTGCTGTTGCATACATCCCTTTTATAGGACCGATTGTCCAAGTCGAAATCATTCCCAATGCACCAATTGTTATAAGAAAAGCAATAACAGAGGTGAGTTTTGGAAAGTTATAAAATCTAAAAAAAGTAGCCATTGCCTCAATTGCTCCAGCTGGAAGTTCAATACTTTTAGATGGAATAACAATAGCTATTGCCAAAGCTCCGAAAGATACAATCGATATTATAATAATTGCTGATAAAAATATGGAAAGAGGATAGTTTTTTGAAGGATTTTTTACCTCTTTTGCGTGCACTGCAGACATCTCTAAACCACTGAGTGACATCAAAACTCCTGATAAAAGCGCAAATTGAGAGAGGGATGTAAAATCTGGAAAAAAGGATTTTACACTAAATGTTATTTGAGAGGGGTTGCCTAAAATCAACCAAACAGCTCCGAGTATTATTATAACAGCTCCAGGTAGAATTGTTCCAAAAACTGCGCAAACTGAGCTAATCCAACCAGAAATCGTCATTCCAAAAAAATTGGCAAAAGTAGAGAGCCAAAAAACTAGGATGATAACACTCATTACATAAGTCCGATTTTGAGCAAGACTTGGATTAAATATATATGCAAAACTAACAGCTGCAAAAGAAAGCGCCGTCGGATACCAAATCACATTTTCAATCCATTGAAGCCAAATTGCTAAAAATCCAAAATTATCTCCCAAAGCCTCTTTTACCCAAATATACACTCCTCCTCTTTGAGGCCAACCTGTTGCAAGCTCAGCAGATATCAATGCTATTGGTATAAAAAAGACTAAAGATGCCACTATTATAAAAAATAGTGATGTAAATCCATATTTTGCTGACACCGATATATTTGCGATATTTACTAAAGCTGCGACATTTATCATCGCTAGCATAAAAACATTTATTGTTCTTTTCTTCTGAAACATATGAGTCCACTTTTTTTATGAAAGCTTCAGTATAGGGGAAAGATTTTTTAATTAAAAAAAAATAATTTAAAAAAAAATTATCGAAAATTTATTTTCGTTTTGTCTTTAGCCTTTTTAGTGTATAATATTTTTAAAAAATTATTTGAACATTCCTATGAAAATACTCAATAAACGAGAAGGATGGAAATCTAGAACAGGATTTATTTTTGCAGCTTTAGGCTCTGCAGTTGGCCTTGGGAGTATTTGGAGGTTTCCTTATGTTGTTGGACAAAACGGTGGCGGCGCATTTATCCTTCTATATCTTATTTTTTTAGCAATAATAGGCTTTCCTATATTAATTGCCGAAATAGTCATTGGTAGAACTTCTCAATCTAGCCCTTATGGAGCTTTTAAGCTGCTCGGTAAAAATAAGTTTTGGGGCTACTCTGGCAAAGGGGTGATTTTTACAGGGCTTATTATTAGCTCTTTTTATAGCGTTATCGCAGGCTATATGCTTGGTTATTTGATAGAAGCTATTTTCGGAAATCTAAATTTTTCTACAGGAGCCGAGGCTTTTTCTCATTTTGATAAACTCAGCTCTTCTTATATATGGTCTGTTGGTTATCACTTTCTGTTTATGGCTCTCTCCATTTTAATTTTATTTTTGGGAGTTAGAAAGGGGATTGAGCAAAAAAGTAAAATAATGATGCCTCTTTTGATTGTAGTCGTAATTATATTGGTTATTAAAGGACTAACTCTCCCATCTGCCTCTAAAGGTGTTAAATTCCTGCTCTCCCCAGATTTCAAATCAATTACTCCGGCTGGAATATTGATGGCTCTTGGTCAAGCTTTTTTTTCTCTGAGTTTGGGACAAGGTACTATGGTTACGTATGGTAGTTACTTATCAAAAAAAGAAGACATTCCAAATAGCTGTTTTCCTGTCGTTTTATTAAATACTATTATTGCTCTTTTAATCGGTATTGCTGTTTTTACCATAGTGTTTTCTCAAGATTTAGCGCCAACTGCAGGATCATCATTAATTTTTGAAACTCTGCCATTTGTTTTTACTAAAATGAAATGGGGCTATATTTTAGCTATTTTATTTTTTCTATTAGTAACTCTCGCTGCTTTAACATCTGAGATCTCAGCTTTAGAGCCTTTTATCTCATATTTAATAGATGAGAAAGGCTGGAGACGAAAAAAAGCATCCATTTTTACAGGTATTATAGCCTTTTTAATCGGTATACCATCAGCTCTATCTTTTAATCTTTTAAAAAGATTTACCATTTTTGGAGCTAATTTTTTTGATGCTATTTCATTTTTATCTATAAATATTTTGGTGCCATTAGGTGGGCTTTTAGCTGTTGTTTTAGTTTCATATATATGGGGTATAAAAAAAGCATTTGAGCATTTAAAAGTATCTAAAAAAGCCTTTTTTCATCATAGGCCATGGGTTGCTTTTTATTTTAAAATTTGTCTGAAATACATATCTCCTATTTTAATTATTTTAATTCTACTTAATCTTTTAGGCATTTTTTGATATATATCAAATTTAAATACTAAAAGATGAAAAATGGCATTTTTTAAAAACTTTATAGTTGTTGTTATCTTAGTCGGGATTTTAACCAGAATTGCTTATTATCTCTATGCTAGAAAAGTAAAAAAAGATACCTCGGTTTTCTTAGCCTTTTTTACCGTCGGTATAATAATTCTGCCTATCGTTACAATAATACTTGGTTTTGATATTGCCATCTCAGAATATGTTGTAGCTTTAATCGTCTGGCTACTTTTTGATATTATGAGAGTAAAAATTAACTCAAAAAACATAAAAAAATGACAATACTAATATTTGTTATTGAATGGCTTGTAGCTTTTTTTATAATTTGGGGACTTAATTCAGGTCTGAATAATCTTTTTATAAAAAGAATAAATCCTGTAATGGCAAGTGTTGTTACATTTATAATTATTGGCTTTATAGGTTTTTTTATATCTCCTTATGTAATTTCTTTTCCCTATCCAGCTCTAATGTATATTCCAATTGCTTTGTTTTTCCTTGTTGTAACGCTTTTCAAAATTTTAAAACCTAAGCCTTAAAAGACCAAGCCTTAAAAGACCAAGTCTTAAAAAGCCTAGCTCTTAAATAGAGAATCAAATGATGTATCATCATATGAATCATCCTCATCTTCAAATAACTTTTTAGATATATCTTTTTTATCTTTTGTTTTAGCGTCATCTAATGACTCTTTAAATTTGAAATCTTCACAAAAATTATACTTTTCTCTATCTCTTACATATTCTGTATTAGGAACTACACAATCATTTGGTTTTCCAATGCTATAATATTTGCAGTTTTTGCAAACATGAAGATCTACTTCACAAAAAAAACAAGTCTGTTTAAAACCTATTTTTTTACTCGGCAGATCTAATTTTTTTTTGCATTTGAAACAATACATATAAAAATTCAATCCCAATCAAAAAATTTCATTTATTTTTTTCCGCCTGCTCGAGCTCTATGAACTGCACCTGATCTATCTTCTCTAATAACTTCACGGTTTGGAGCTCTTCCTCCTAATGTATCTGTTACAAAATCTCCTCTTCTAGCTTCGCTTGCAGCTGCTGAAGATCTTGTATCAGTGGATGTGCGGGGTAGTGGACTAGCTGGACTACCTGAGGAAGATACAGAAGATCCTCTCCAATCAGCAGATTCTCTTGAAGATGCCGATCCGTTTACACCTACAGGTGCTCTTGGACCGCTTTCGGTTTGTCTAACTCGGCGATGTTCTACATGAGATCCATCTCTATGAGGATAGTCTCTTCTATTTTCTCTTCTGGAAGGAAGATCGTCAGATGTTCTAACTCGACCTTTTCTAAATATATCAAAAAATGTTGAAACGTATCTTGTTCTACCATGTGAAAGTTCTGAATCTCGGCTAGAACCATCTGAAGAAGGCCTTTTGAGATTGAATAAACTAAGCAAAATCACTATCGTAGCTGCAATACCAGTTGCAACTTCTGGTACAAAGAAAATATATGATGCAATAATTGCAATAGCTCCAAGTGCAACTTTTATAATTTTTGCAGAAGAATTTGATGTTTCTGGTCGCGCTTTAAATGTTACTGGATCTGCAAAAAATCCTCTTACTTTACTTGCCATTTTTTACTCCTTAATTTTATTCAATTCTTGTCGCTCTAATTTCTTCTAATCGAGGTGTATTTATTAAGATGTTATCATATGGGGATTTGATCCATCCTTTTTTGTTGGTTCCAATAACAATTGCCTGTATTGATTCCCATTTAGCTAATAAAGATTTTTGAGATGGATCACATTTCCACAGTGAGTTATCTGTTAAAATGATTTCACATGTTGTCGGATTTATTGCAGCTATGAGAAGTGTCTTTTGATTCTCTAGAATAGGACCTAGATTTAGAGCAACTTCAATCGAAGTATTCCTTTTGATATTAATCATTTTATATCTATATCCATGAAAATATGATAAATATGAATCATTTTTTACTACTAAAATAGGTTGATCTTCTTTCCATAAAAATGCTTCTTTTGCATAACCAGTTCTTATTTTCCATTGAGATCCATCTTCAATTACTAAATAATCACCTAAAACAGAGACTCCAATAATATTGTGAGTAAAATGATTCAAGATTAAAGGTGGATATGAATTTTCAAGCCTAAATGGATTTTTATTGTTTTGAGATATAGATATTTCTTTTTCTTCTTGTTTTAACATCTCTTTTATCTCTTCTTTAGAGAGTTTATAAGAGCCTACTTCAGCTCTAGTTTCATTTGCAAAAGTAGTTGAAAGTGCAAATAATAAAATGATCATAAGATATTTTGTTATAGCTTTCATAAAAATACTCCTTTTTTAAAAATGGCTCAGATAATGATGAGTTTAGATTTTTTTTTCAATTGAAATTAAAATTTCAATAAAAATCATGATTCTATAAAATATTGACATGATATATAAGAAATTTATTTTGTTGATTTTATTTTTTTTTTCGTCTTACTGCTATGCAGAAGAGAAAAACTTGCTCTATTTAGGCGCGGGGATAAATAATTTTAGAAGACCTAATTCTAGATCTACATCCTTTAGAGCAGAGTTTAAATCTAAATATAGCAAATGGATGTTCCACCCTATCTTAGGAGCATCTGTAACTACAAAAAAACAAGTTTATGCCTACGGTGGTGTCTCTTTAGATCTGCATCCCAATCCTCACTTTGTAATAGCTCCTAATTTTGCCGCTGGCTACTATAATAAAGGTGATGGTAAGGATTTAGGCTTTCCTTTAGAGTTTAGATCAGGCATTGAAGCCGCTATTGAATTTTCAAATCAATTTAGATTTGGTGTACATATCTCTCATACATCTAATGCATCAATAGGTAGAAAAAATCCAGGTTTGGAAACTATTATAGCTTTTATAGCTATCCCTTTTTAAAATGTATATTCAGCAGATATTATTCCAGCTTTGAAGCTTGTTGCATTACCATGTATTGAAAAATGAGCCCCTGCTAAAACTCCAAGGTTTGCTGAAAAATTATACTCAAGTGCTGGTGCTATAGATGTTTGATGGCTAGATGGATTTGTGCTGCTAGCAGCTGTGCCATCTGGATTTGTACCAGCTGTTCCTTTAAATGTTGTTTTAGCACTTCGAACATGTACAAAATCAGATGCTAATACCCATCTTTGTGTAAAACTAAATTCAAAAGCTAGAATTCCATTAAAAGTGCCACCTGGTGATACTTTGCCATTAGTGTTTGTTCCTCCTCCATATGCATTTAAGTTTTTTATTCTTGTTTTAACTGAATGGGTATATCCCGCATTTATTCTCCATCTAATTGGATGTGCTTTGAACCAATAGACAACTTTGCCTATTAGCAAATTCGCTATCGTCTCATAAGAGCCCGACCCACTCGCATCAATCCCTAACTTATTAGGGTTTAGATTTTTATATTTACCTGTTGGAAAACTCTCAATTACAGTTACCCTTATAGATGGTATAGCTGTAAAATCTTTTTCTTTTAATAGCTGAAATCCTAGTTTTACACTAGTATCTCCAACTTCAAAAGATTTTGTCCCCGATTTATCTTTATAAAATGCTTGAGCCTCAGCTGTAATATCAAACCAGGTAGTAATTCCTCCTTGTAATTCTACATATGGTTGAAATGTAAATGTATCTCCTATAGATTGTTGTCCCCAAGCCTTATTAAAAGCTCCAGGAGTATCTCTGAAAAATAGATATGGTTGAATATTTACAAGCCCTTTTCCTATATTATTAGCATTATCTGCAATCAGAGGTCCAGTATACCAAGGTATGTAATCTCTTTGATCTTGA
>SDBU01003292.1_pt1 | contig 20619 bp, 25 predicted proteins | sample 2277071 | NCBI WGS metagenome assembly SDBU01 (sample SAMN10397929, study PRJNA504765) | marine sediment metagenome | isolation source: marine sediment core GS08_GC12, 126 cmbsf | place: Arctic Ocean: Gakkel Ridge, Loki's castle | collected 2008
CTGTTACAGGTACAACCCTAACAGTTCTAAACCTATTGCCTCTTTTACTAGCAGTTGTATTGTTAGTAGCAATCGCAGCTCTAATAACCCTGAGGTAAACGGATGAATAGAAAGATACTCTTTTTATTCATTTTTTTTCTTTTTTCTTCATTTATAGTTTCTGCTTTGGAAGAATGTAGAGGAACTATAACAGATGAGGAAGTTCCTTGTGTAGTTCTACTTCCAGTTAATACAACTACCATAGATTGTTCTACTCTTTCTACAAGTTTTTTTAATAATGCTTCGACATTATTATATACCCAGGATATGGGTACATTTAATACTTTTTTATGTAACGCAACATTCAACCAGTCTGCGTTAGGTACATACACTTTTTCTTATTCGACTGGTGATTCTGGATCAATAATAGTGGTGGTGGGTAATTTGAATTTTTTTAATTTGATTGTATATCTGGTTTTAACTGCAATTGCAATTACCTTTATGGTATTTATGCATATGCTAGGCAAGGATGCAGGTAGTAAGATGGTATTTGGATGGATGGCAACAGCGATGAACTCTATAATAGGGGCGGTTGTTATTAGTACAGACTTTCAAATAATAAAGGGAATAACATTCCCAATAGATGTTGATATATTAATAGCAGGATTGCATTTTGTACTAGCTTTCTACACGGCAATAGCAAGTATAAACTTTAAAAGAAATCTAAAGCAAGAAGAATCAGAGAGCGTGTTCCATAGTGACTGAAGATAAAACAGAGGAAGAGACAATAGATGAGCAGAAGAGAGCATTTCATGATGAAGAAGAAAGAAAACAAGCGAATGATTTTAAGGTAGGTACAAGAAGAACTCCACTTAGCAATAATATTCTCAATCTTCTAGGTGGCCTTATACAACCACAAACAGAAGGCTTTAAACAGATAAATCTTGATATGTCTTTTACTTATTTAGATGTATGGGATATAATATATGTTAAAAATTCTTCTTTCTTGATAACTTTCTGTTCTATATATGGCTTTAAGAAATCTGAATATATAGAAAGAGGTAACTTAGCAACTCATTTAAATGCCAGGAGAAGTTATAAAGGAAAGTCTATGGATTTATTCACAACAACTATTACTAAGCAAGACCAGTCTTATGTAGATAAAACAGAAAAAAAGGCAGGATTATTAGGTGGATTGGGAGTTTCAAAGGATAAGAAATAGGAGGAAAATAAAAAAATGGCAATGGATACAATGACAATATTATATTTAAGTATTGGTGGGTTTATGTTCTTTTCTTTAGGAATAGTTGTATTAGTAGTATCTGGAAAAAGTATATTCTATGATTTCTATAGAAAAATGAATCCAAAAGGTGTAGATGTATATATAGTAAATAGCAATAGACAGTTAAGCCATCATTATAAAACACCAAAAGACGATCAAATAAAGATAAATAAATTAATATATTTCACTAATCCAGATAAAGTAATGAGTTTAAGCGATGATATGAAAAAAGAAGTCATTGAAGGAATAACAAAGAAGAATGAAAAGTTAAAAGAGAAAATAGATGATTTCAAAAAAAAGAAAGAATCTGCTGAAATACTTGTTTCTAAGATAGAAGATAATGCTGCAAATAAAGGAGATATTGAACAGTATTTAGTATATATAGAAACAATGAATGAAAGAATAATTATATTAGAATCGAAACTAGATGCAAGAGAACAGTTATATTACCATCAAAGAAGGGCTACTTTCTTTTATATAGAAGGTGATCCAATACCAAAAGATTTCCATGAACAATTTTCTGAGATGGACTGTAAAACAATAGACAACGTAATAGCAAGAAGCATGACTAAAGATCCAAAAGCAGTCAGGAATATGGAGAAAGAGATAAAGATGTTAAAGTTTTTGATAATAGTAACTGGAGTATGCGCTGCTGGAGCATTAGTCTTAGGCATATTATTAAAGACAGATATGCAGACTTTAGCACAAAGTTTAGGAGTTACTTTAACTTTATGAGATCCTGCCTTTTCATAAGGAAGTGTGAGATAGTTGATGAATATAATACAGTCATACATAAGATAAGGAATGTTCCAATAAAGAAAGGCCTAGAAGAGATAATAAAGATAGTCGAACATAAGGATGGTACAAAAACTGTTAAAGGAATAATGGCTAAATTCTCTAAATACGTTGATGATGATTTCAAAAAGCTATTGAACATAGGTGATAAAGATGAATAAATGGAAAGTTTTTAAGGGAATGATGAAAGTAGGTATGTTCTTGACTATCCTATTTGCTGTTTTCCAAGTTGGCGTTATGTATCTTAATTATCTTAATGAATATGAGGAAGGAAACTTCATAAAGTTCTTGACTTATAAAGAAGAAGAGACATTCCAAACATTCCAGGGCAGTCCATCAGAAAGTTTCTTGTATAAGGCAAGTTTATATAATAAAATTGTAAGGACAATATATGTAGCTATGTTTTTCTTTGTCATGTTTGAGATATTTGACTATAAAGAAGATGAGAAAGGGCATTGGAGTAATATATTAAAAGAAAAAATTGAGAAATTTAAAAAAAAGCATGAGGAGAAAGAAAATGACGAGTAAATTTATAATAACAATAGAAGAAGATTTCGAGATAGCAAAGAAGATATTAAATAAGTGGCAGTTTATTATGTATAAACAAGCAGCTAAAGGTGTTGGGAAGATGCTTTATAATGCCTGTAATAAATATAAGTCTGAGACAATAGGTGATAAAACTATATTTGAAGAAGAGGGAGAAGATAAAATAATAGAACAAGCTAAGAAAAACTTTGAAAATTTCATGTTCTCTGATGAAAGCGAACTAAAGAAAGAAAAATATAAACAATATAGAAGTGTAGTAAACGATAGATGGCTGCTTAAAGTAAAGAGAAAGGTGGGTAACTTTGCAGGGAATGTAAAGAACAAAGCTTTGAAAGCTGCATTGATGGGAACTGATGTCATGTCATTCTTTTCTAAAATTGGCTTGATTGTTACCTGGAAAATCGAAAAAAATAGAAAAATTTAAATACTTAATCATTTATAGCATTTATTACGGAGAAATTATTTAAGTGCTACACTATATTTTCCTATTGGTTGCTCTATTTCTTAATAGATATTTCTATGATGGTGATTTGTGATGGTACTAACACCAGAACAACTAGAACAGAAAAGACAAGAAGCTAAAGAGAGAGCTAGAGAAGGAATAGAAAGAGCAAAAGAAGAACAAAGACAAAGATTAGAGAAAGAAGAAAAAAGAGTTGTAGTGCCAGATAAGCCACCTGTAGGTAGTGGTGGATTTGGATTCAGAGGAAGAGGAAAGCCAGAAAAACAAGCAGAGATTATAAAAGCTGGGGCAGTTCCAGCACCACCTGGCGGGATAACACAAGCAGAGATAGCACGAAGAGTCGAAGCTAGACAAAAGGTAGAACAAGCAAGAAGAGAAAGGATATTGATTGAACCAACTATACCACAAAGAAGAATACAAGACATAACATCATCAGAAAGATTAAAATTAGCATTATCACAGAAAGATATTCTATTACAAGAGAGATTGAAGAGGGCTGAAAGATTTCCTACTCTCACCCAAGTTTCACCAGAGGTAAGTAGAGAAATAAGAGTAAGAGCATTGACTAAAGAGATTCAACAAACAAAACCAGTAGTTGCAGAAGGGCCAAGAATACCTGTTAAAAAAAAGCCTACAGCTACTATTAAAGTACAACCAATAGTAGTTAGACCTTCAAGACCTAAAACGCCATTTGAAGAAATTACTGGAAGAAGATTACCACCAGAAGCAGAGGCAGCTATACTTTTTCCTGAAGGTAAATTAGAAACATTTGCAGTTGCAACAGGATTATTAGCAGTTTCCCCAAAGACAATAACTCAAATAGGGTTAGCATTTGAATTTACACAACCAGAAATAGCAGCTCCATTAATTACTATTGGTACTGCATTAGAAATACCATCTGGATTAATAAAAACAACTGTAACTAGAGGGCCATTAGCAGCAACAGAGCAAGTAGTTTTTGGAACTGCTAAGTTTTTTATTAGTCCACAAGAATCTTTAAGGGCTAGAACTCCTATTGGGATAAGTGCAGAACTTGTGGGTATAACTTTAGGATCAAAGATAATTAAGGAAGGAGTTAAAGCACCAATAAGAGGAATAAGAAAGTTTGGTGAATTTAGATTTGAGAGAAGAATAAGATTAAAACCTGAACAGGTTACTAAGCAATTTATTTTAGAAGAAGCAAAAATAGGTGATATTGATATAAAAGGAACTGATATACAAATAGGAAAACAAAAATTTAAGATAGAACGTCCACCAACACAAAAAACATTATTAGATTTACTACAAAGAGAAGTTCCACCAGGAACTTTAGAAGTAACAAGAGTTATTCCAAAAACTAAACCATTAATAACAGAATTTGGGAGACCTATTAGACCAAGAACTGGAACACAATTAAGATTTAGATTTCCAGAAAAAGAATTACCAACAATTGAGGAAACAATAGCTAAGATACCAGAAGGAGATATTAGAAGAGTAACATTATCAAAATTTTTAAAGAGTAAAAGAGGGGGTTTAAGAATACAAACACAATTTCTTGAAAGGAAGATAGGAGAATTTGGTATAGCAGCAGAAAATTTATTAGAAGGGATCACAACACCAATTTTTAAGCCAATATTCTTAGTACCCAGTATAGGATTAGAAATAGAAACAGAAAAAGAGAAAATATTACCAGTAGTAAGCAAAGTACAAATACCTGCAACTAAAGAAGAGATAATATCTAAAAAGATACAAGAAAGAATAATAGAACAAAGAAAAAAAGTAGCAGAAGAAATAATAAAAAAAGCAAAACCAATTAGTGAAATAATATCAATTCCTATTGAACCAATAACTGAACAAATACCAAAAACAGGACAAATTATAATTCCAATAGTACAACCAATTTCTAAAGTACAACCAATACAAAGATTAAGACCAATAATACCAACACCAACCAAAACTATACCAACCATAACACCCACAATACCTCTTAAATTATTAGAAGAAGAAGAACTTAAACCTAAAAAAATAAAAGGCTTTGATTCCTTAGTCAAAGTTAAAGGCAAATTCAAGAAACTAAACCGAAATCCTTTACTCAGAAACACAGCCTTAAACTTAGCATTAAGAGAAGCAGATAATACACCCGCAGTAACTGTTAAAGTAAAACCTTCTGGATTCACTAAACAGAAATTCGATGAAAGTATAGATAAATCTTTATTAGCTAAGTTTGAAAGAAGGAAAGATATAGAAGGAAAAGGATTTGTTCATGTCGAAAAGAATAAGTTTCGTATAGATTCAATAGGAGAATTAATCAATGTTCAAAGGAAAGGTGCAAGAGCGCCAAGAAAGAAAGGAAGTAAACAATTCGGAGGTTTTTTCTAAAATGTTTGAAAAAAGAAGAATGGTTATATTAGGCCATCATCCAGACGATAAGGTAGGAATAGGAGAGATATTCTTTGGTAAAAGAAAAGAAGAGCCTAATGGTGGCCTAAGAGTTAGAACTAAATTGGAGGAATTTATGTAAAATGGTAAACGGAAACGATATTGAAAGCCAATTAAGAAGGAACATACAGAGAGAAAATGAAATAGCTAACCAACAAGCAAGATTAGCTTTAGGAAGACAGAGATCAGAAAGAGATTTGATAAGATTAAAACTAAAGAGGGGGAACTTCTAAAATGACAGATAAACTAAGCATAAAGGTTGTAGATCAACCGATAATAGGTAAGATACAGGGATTTAGATTTGAAATTGATACTGGAATTGATAGAAGTAAATTGCCAGGATTATTAGGAAAGAAAGTGAGGTTATGAAAATGGTAAATAAACTAAATGTAAAGAAAGTAAAGGCCTTAAAGGCAGATGCAAGGAAAGATATAATACAATTTAAGAGAAAGGGAGTAGCACAGATCAAAAGTACAAAGGCAACTTTGAGAAAGAGAATAAAGGGACTGAGATAAAATGCCAAAACTAACGTTTTTTGATGTGAAGGCGAAGAAATCCTTTGAAACTGATAAGTTTACGAAGTTTAAAAGGACGAATAAAGGGAGAACTATAACTTTTGCGCAAACAAAATCTCCTTTAACAGGAATTAAAGCAACAAGGATAATAAGTAACAAAAAGACGTAAATCCGATGCCTTATTTGACAAATAAGGTAGCCTATTTACCCTTAAAATACGTTCCACTCAATATAGATATTAGAGAATATAGATAATAAAAAGAAATGATTTGCCCAAAATGTGGATATAATTGGTATGATGGTGTACTCTGCGAAAGGTGCGGATATAAAGAACAATGAAGAAAACCATATTGCTATTAAGTTTATTGATTTGCATAGTGTTGAGCTTAAGCGTAAGTTTGATTTGGTATAATCCTTTTAACTTGTTCATAAGTAAAGAAAAAACAATGCTTGAAAATAATAAAGAATCAAAACCAGTAAGATTATTCAACACAATATCTACTGATATAACTCTTGATGATGGAACTAAACTAACCAAAAGTTCAGATAACAAAAGTATGATTATAGAAAAAGATGATAAAGAAATTTTCAATATAACAAGTTCTACTCCATATCATTTTGTGGGGGATATTACTAAAACGAATGAGTGGGGATATAAAGAAGCAGGATATGAAATCCTTAAATGTGAAAAGGAATGTATAATTAAAGGAAATTATATTTGTAATCCTGATTATGTTACAAAAGGAAAAGGAAGTTTAGCAGAACAAAAGACTTATACTTCTTGCGTTTATTATCCTCAACAAATTGAAGTAAAGGAAATCGAAGGAAAGAATGAAACATTTTATCATAGGAACTTTACAAAGTTATCAAAAGATTTTGTTAGAATAGATTTTGCTGATGAAAGAATTTGGAATCCCATTGCTTTAATTGCTTATGACCCCACTTTAAGCAATCTAACTATTGGTTTACAAAATTGTTGGAGTTTAGATAATTTTACAGATTCAGTAGATTCAGCTACTTTAACTAATGTTGGAGGGGTTGAAGTAAATAATACTGAATTTAAATTAGGAACTGGAAGTATGACTTTTAATGCGAGTAATTCTAGGTATTTGGAAAATACTTCATTAAATTCAGAAATGGGCCCTACTCATACTTTTGCTTTTTGGGCTTATCCTAATAGTCCTGCTAACAATGCTTTTTTAGTTAATTTTAGACCAAATAATCAGATAGCCTTTGCAGTAACTAATGATAGAACTCCAAAGATGAGATATAGGATAGGAGTTTTTTTTGAAGTAACTGGGGGAGCTGGAGATAGGTTGACTAATAATGCTTGGTCTTTAGTAGTATTAACCTCTAATGGTACTAATGATAGAAGATTGTATATTAATAATTTAGGAGTAGTTTTGAATGATACTGATAATATAACTGCTGTTTGGAGTGGTTTTGATGAAGTAAGAATAGGTTCTAATGGAGAAGATTTTGGGTTTATTGGAAATATAGATAATGTAGTTTGGTGGAACGTAGCATTTAATGCTTCAAAAGTATTAGAACTTTATAACAATTCAGCAGGATTATCTTGTCAAGAAATAATAAGTTCTGGAGAGGATGAATCTCCTCCAGATGTTCCACCTGGATTTACAATATTACCTACAAACATATCAACAACAAATATCTCTTCAATAATTACATGGACAAATAGCAAAGCTACAAACTTCACGATAAATTATAGTGTTTGTCCGTCTTACTCAGGGAGCAATATAAGCAATTCTACATCTATTGCTTTCCATAATCCACTTATTATAGACTTAGAAAATTCTACTAATTATTGCTTTAATATAACTGTTCAGGATTCAACAGGCAATTTAAATTTTAGTTTGTTTAATTTTACTACAGAAGCTAATGTTGATGTAGATGATACAACAAACCCAACTTATACAAATTTTCAGAATAACGCATCAGATTCAGGAACATCGAGTATAGTAAACTGGAGTGTAGTATTAGCAGATGAAACTCAATTAGATGCTTTTAGATTTGCACATAACCAATCAGGAACTTTAACAAATGTTACGATAGTAGATATATCTGGAACTAGTTTTAATGCAGACTACAATCTGACAATAACATTAACAAGCGGAGAAAGTATATGTGGACAGTTTTGGTTCAATGATACAAGCGGAAATACAAATAACACTAATCTAAGCTGCTTTACAGTTGAAACAATCCTCCCAATTATATCAAATTTAATAAATGCTTCCACTAAAAATGAATCTTCTAATGTAACTTGGACAACAGATGAAAATGCAAATTATACAATAATCTTATATAATAACACAGAAAGGAACTCTACTTTCTTAGTCCATCAAGTCTTTAATGATACTTTTTCACAATCTTTTAATCAGAACTTTTCAAATCTTTTGAACTCTACAACTTACTTCATCAATCTTACTGCTTGTGATTCATCTGGAAACTGTGCAGATAACAATACTTTTAATTTTACAACTGCAATTACTGGAGTATCAGGCACATCCAACCCAACTTACGCAAACTTCCAAAATAACGCATCAGATACAGGAACAGGAGACAATGTAAACTTCTCAATAGACTTAGCAGATAATGTTCAGTTAAATGTATATAGATTTGCACATAATCAATCAGGAACTTTAACCAATGGCTCAGATGTATCAATATCTGGAACAAGCTTTTCAATAACAGAAGAACTCGCTATAACTCTATTCTCAGGAGATAATATATGCGGTCAGTTCTGGTTCAATGACACAAGCGGAAATGAAAACCAAACCAATCTAACTTGTTTTACAGTTGAAAGCACATCTCCAGTTATATCTAATGTTGCAAACATACCATTCTCAGACACTTCAGCAACAATAACTTGGACAACAAACGAATTAGCAAACACAACAGTAGATTATGGAATTGTATCTGGAAGTCTAAACCAAATATCAGAGATAGATAACTCAGTAACAGGCCACAGTAGAAGCTTGACTGATTTAGATAGACTTACAACTTATTTCTATACTGTAACTAGCTGTGATCCTAGCGGTAACTGCGCAACAAGTTCTGAAACTAGCTTTGTAACAATAGCTGTAACTGGCAGAACTTCAAACCTGTTAAGAAGTGGAGTAGCTGTTTTACTTGCAGTTGCAATATTATCTGTATTTATGCTTCCTTTACTTACAAAAACAGAATTATCAGTAGGATTGATTATAACTATGATTGTAGTATTCATATTAGGGATTGTTGCATTAAGCTTTATATTCAGTATAACTTAACGGAGGTAAACAAAATGGCAGGAGATATAATAGAAAAATTTAAGGATGAAAGAGACCAAAGAGGAATTGATGTAGAAGCATTTGGTATGAAAGGAAAGATAGGCATACCTAACGAACCTAAACTACCAAAGTTTAAGGATTTAGAACTACCGAGGTTTTGAAGATGGGACAACTTGAAGATGAACTTGAAGCTTTCAAGAGAAGGGAGAAGGAAGCAATAAGAGAAAGAAGAACTATAAAAACTGCAAGAGAAGGTATGTTTAGAGAAAGAACTATGGCAAGAGAAACAAGAGCTAAAGCAGTAGGTGGATTCTTCACTTCAGTTCCAGGTATGGGAGTTAGAAAGGTATTTGGTGGTAAATCAACAAAGAAGAAGAAAGGAAAGAAGAAAGCCAAAAAGATAGGTGGATTTAAAGGAAGAGGCCCACTAGCAGAATCACCAGGCAATATATTACTGGACAGAAAACCAAGAGACTTATTCAGGAGGTAAAACTATGGCTAAAGAAAAAGATTTGACAATAAAGTTTGCTGAATTTATACCTGCTTCGATACTAGGCATAACATCAGCAGATATAATACAGCAATCTAGCCTACCATTACCAATAAAGACTGGAACAGGTGGATTGATAGGAGTAGGATTATTAAAGGGGTTATTATAAATGCCATTTACTGATGCATTTAATAAAGTAAGAAGGCATTTCAATAATCTATACAATGATAAGGCAAGGGCTGAGACTTTTGCCTTTCAGGAGGCCTTTAAGAAAAATATACCTACATTTGAAAGTAGAAAAAAGAAATTCAAGAAACAGATCAAAGAAAGTATGATGTTCACGGAGGTGTGAAGTAAGATGGAAAATAAAAATAAAGAAAAGAAATTTGGGCAGGTGGGTATGATAATAGCGATAACTATAGGATTGATTATAGGTATTGTTGTGTTTCAAATAATATTCACCCTAATAGACGACCAGACAAAAACAGTGGCTATAAGTAACGATGCTTTTACTGCATCAAATAGCACTTGTGTAGAAGTAACGTCACAGTGTTTACAAGCAGGAAGTGGAGTAGTTACTAATACTTCAGAAACGCAGACTGGAAACTTTACAGAGTGCCAAGTAAACAACCCAGATAAGTTAAATGGATTCTCCCTTAATCCAAATGATGGAGGAGATGGCTTTGATGGTGCTGTAGTGAACGCATCATACACTGAAATAAGCTGTTCATTTATATCTGGAGGGACGACACAGACAGTATTAAATCTATTACCATTACTATTGGCAGTAGCCTTAATAGTATTCGTAACTGGATTTATAGTGTTGAAAAAATAGACAATGAGACACAAAACAACGACAAAGAACTCAAAGAGAGGCCAGATGATTTTGGTCTCTCTTTTGATGTTTTTTGCAGCATTGATAATAGTCAGTACTTTATTAGGGCCGATATTAGAGTTTGTTGATTTTGGAGTGAACTCAACAAATTCATCAATACACGCAGCACTAATAGCGACATTGCTTAACTATGTGCCATTGTTTGTAGTATTGGTATTGATAATAAGCCTGTTCTTGATTGTATCAGGAAGGTGACGACCTTGAAAAAGGTCTGGTTATTATTAATTGGATTAGTAGTTCTATCTAGCTTTGCTTATGCAGCAGTATTTGATAATCTCGATGCATGGTATAGATTTGATGGAGATACAAATGACACATTAGCCAATTATAATATAACTTTATTTCAATCTACAGGAACTTGGCAATTTAACACAGAAGAATGGAAAAGTGGAAGGGAAGGAAACGAGAATATATTCATAGATGGCGCAAACGGATTAAACAGAATGACAACTGGTTATGAAGGCTGTACTGGTAATTTTGAAAATTGTACTCTTGCAGGATGGGTAAATGTAACAGAAACACCAGATGCATTGCTTCCGATATTAGGGAATGCAATAGATGGAGGTAATATGGATTTTCAAGTTTATGTTTCTAGTACAGGACTTATAGGATTAAACTGGTTTGCAGGGGGTACTGTTCAAACCATAACTTCAACAGAAGAAGATTTCAAGGCAAGTGATTCTTTTTTCATAGCTATGGTAAAAACAGAAGCCAATATATCTATATTCATAAATGGTAGTTTCATAATGAGCAAAGACCAGGATGCTTCATTTATTGGCGCAAATCTTTATCTTGGACAGATTGGTGTGGGGGGAGCTACAGCAGGAGCAACAGACCATCTTAATTTTGATGAATGGGGATTATGGAATAGAAGCCTTGATGCATCTGAAGTATTGGAACTATGGAATGATGGAGTAGGAAAATTCTTTGGCGATGTCACTACAACATTTGAGAATCCTACTCCACCAAGTGGAACAAGAAATAATACACAAGTAATAATTAATGTATCTTGTACAGCAGGTTCAGATGTTACTCTTTGGTTTGATGCAAATGCAAATCCTGTAACAGAAGTATTAAGCAATACTTCTAACCCAGATGATTTCACAACATCAGTAAGCATAGAACAAACATATTTTTATAAAGCAAGTTGTAATAGTGGCGAAACAAATACATCAATAAGAACATGGGTATTTGATATATCTAATCCTGTGATTGATTTATCTAATAACTTTTTTAACAAGGGAAACTTTTCATTACTACCACAATACCTTGATACAATAGATGCAAACATAACAATAACTGATGATGCACTATTTGGATTTTTATTCAACATGACTAACCTCACTCAAGTATTGTTTAACTTCAGCACAGAATCATTATCAGGTACAAGCTTTAATTTCAATACGACTATAAACATATCTGGATGGGAAGCAGATGTTTACAACATAACAGTCATGGCATCAGACAGCCATACATCTAATACAATAGATAATTATGCCATAACAAAAAAAGATAAGCAGTTGGTATTTAACACAGCAGAAGGTAATAAAATAACAATAACTTCTGATCTAACAGCAGTAACAAACTATAAGAAACTTACAGATAGATATTCTTTTAATTATGACTTTGGGGCAACATTAACTCCTCAAAAGATATTCACAATAAACTCAGACAGAAAGATAACATATATGCCAAACAGTATCTACAAAGCACACTTTGTAGTATGGAACAATGAAAATATGCAGGGCAACTGGATAGATTTTGAAGGTGGTGGAATACCTATAGTAAGAAAAATAAATGATTATAATTATGAGATAACTTTTGCAAGTCTATCAAACAAGATAACATTCAATTCAATAGGTGGACTGAATATAGTTACAGAAACTTTTGGATGGTATAGAGGTACAACCTCCACAGCAGAAAGTTCAAGTTTGCCAGTATTTAATACTACAATAACTTTAAACATAACAAATCATACTTCTATAAGCTCTATAGATGCTAAACTTTTATATGATGGTGTATTATTCGATTCACCTAATGTTACTGGTTTTCCAGAATTTATTTCATTTGAACAAAATATAACATCAGCATCACAAAATGTTACATATAACTGGAACGTTACTATAACTCAAGGTGATGGGAATTTATCTGATTTTTTAGTAGAAGCTAATCATATTATAAGTAACTTCGGAATAGATAATTGCTCTACATTTACAGAACCTGCATTTACTATATTTATTAGAGATGAAGAATCTAATGAATTAGTAATAGGTAATGGTACTTTTACATTCAGTTACCATCCTGATATAAATCCAACAGATAATAGGCTGCTTTCTTTACAGATGGCAGGCAGGAATAATTTTTCATTCTGTAAAACCGATGCTTCTTTTAATCCAGTAGGAGATATGTCACATACATTTTCGGCGCCAACTTATGAAACTAGGGGGTTTACAAGGGTTGATGAACCATTTACTGGAAACTTTAGTGCTTTTTTATTAAAGACATCTGCAACTGTCCAGACTGTTTTATTTACTTTAGTTGATAGCAGCCTTGCCAGAATAGAAGGTGCTACTATGGCATTTCATAGAATTTTAGGTAGTGTACTTACCAATGTTGTCCAGGGACAATCTGATTTTGCAGGACAAGTAAGTACAAATCTTGATTCACAGATAACCTACACTATAAATATATCACATCCAGATTTTCCTATAAAAACATTTATATTAAAACCAGTATTAAGTACATATACAATAAAACTTACTTCAGAAGGAGAAATCTTATTCCAAAATGCATATGCTGGTTTAAGATATAAAATTGAACCACCTGGTAAGTTATTTAATATATCGGATGAGTTTCAGAACTTTACTTTTACAGTAGAAGGAAATAACTTAGAATTTTGGGGAATAAATTTTAGTAGGCATAACTTTGAATGTATTCCAGCTTCATGTTCATCAACAAGTACAAGTTCAACTGGTGGAAGTGTAACATTAGGAATAAAGCTTAACGAAACTGGAAGATTTTGGAGGAGTTTATTTTTTAAAAAGATTGGAGAAAATTTAGTATTAATCAACCAAAATCCACAAGATGCAGTAGTTTTTCAAACAGCAAATAGATCTTTGATTCAGTTAGTACAACAAGTCAAAGATAATACTAGTGAAAATATGAGGACAGTTATTGCAGCTATGGTTGTTGTTGTATTGATAGCAATAGCGACTATGTTTGGAATAGCTGGTTGGCCTTTAGCTGCATTCGCTTCATTAATTACTCTTGTTTTATCACTTCCAAGCATATCTTTTATAAATCCCATATTTGGATTTTTTATAGCATCAGCAGGACTAATAACATATGTTATTAGTCAGAGGGCTTAAAATGGCGAGTACATTAATAAAATTAACTTTAGTTTTACTAATGATGAATATTTTTATATATCTAGGAATGACATTTACTATAACTGCTTCTGGTTTAGATGCTGAATTTGATATAAAAAATCATATGCCAAATGATATGCTACAAAAATTGGTGTCAGATTCAGTACAGACAAGCGCAGAAAGTTTAAAAGAAAACTTTACAGATTATAATATAAATGTATCTGCTTCAGAATTTACTACCTTTCCAGATAAGTTAGGTGGAGAGGAAACTGGTGTTGGTGGAATCAGTTTTTTAGATATGCCAAATATATTATTTGATATAATGAAATTACTATTTAATATAGCAGTAAGCCCATTAACATTATTCACTTCATTTAATATACCTTTCTTTTTTGCTATCTTAATAGGATTACCATATATGTTTATAATGGTTTTAGCAGTAGTTTCATTTTTACGAGGTGTTGGAGATTGAGTTACGTAGCTATAAATAACACATTCCCACTGGACAAAATGTCCAGTACTATTAGTTTAAATATACACGAGGTGAGTGCTGATTAATCCCACATTTAAAATAGTGGTAATTTCAAGCACATTTTTATGAGCTATGTCGCTATAAATGATATTGCATCATTGTTTTTTCAGTTATTTGGAAGTGGAAAGATATTAGCATTCTTTGTAGTGTTATTTATAGTAGTATTGTTATTCTTACTAAGAGTTAATATAGTAACAATATTTATAGTAATAATTCCTTTAATTATGGGTCTTGTCTTTAATATACCATCAAGTAATCTGATAGAAGTAGCTGCATGGGTCTATTGGGTTTTATTGATAGGATTTGGTCTTATCACTGCTGGAGTTATAGGACTCATCATGCGTAACTAGCAAAGTTTATATACTTTAGAGATATTTATATTATGAGAATGAAGATATTACCTACTTTAATTCTGTTTTCTCTACTTTTAGTTACATTAGTAAGTGGAGTAACATACACCCAGGACTATAATAACTTCTTGACAAGATCAATAGCAGACCAGATATATTGCCAGTTAAATAAGAACTGTAATATAAGTATGCTGACTGTTGTAAACATAACAGTAATTGATAAGTTCTTCAATGCAACAACCATAGTAGGTTTAAATGAAAGTATAGAAGCATTCAGCAACACCACATTTCTTAGGCTTGATACGCAAAATGATCCTTTGACGAATGATCTAAATTTAGGTGAGAATAATTTAAATAATGCTTCTAATATTACTGCTTCTGAAAACTATTTCATAGGAGATACTAACCATTTTCTTAGGCAAGAATATCCTCCAATAAATTCTATAGCTGGAAGTGCTATGATGTTAGTAGATACTGGGGCAGAATCAGAAGGGGAGATTCTTTTTAGTATCATCCATGCCCCTAATGATAACATTACAAATTTAAAAATAATTCAATGTAATCAAGTAGGAAGAAATAATAGTTTTAGTTGTTTTGGTAATTCAATGGGAGTGATAAGAAATGATATATGTACTGCTAATCCTAGATTCAATAATGGAACTCATTGTAATATGTCTGCTATTACTGATTATCTTATCCAATGTGAAGTTTGGAATAAATCATGTGAATACTTTGCCGATACTGCTGGAAGGGATGGGCCTTTACTTTGGACACAAGGAGATTTAGAAGTATGGAGAACAGCGAATATAATGGAGGGAATAAGAGTAAGCCTAAGTGCTGATTTTATAAACACAGATTTAGATATTTTAAATGGTTCTTTACATTCCCAAATACCCGTTAGCTGTGAATTAGGAACAGAGATTGGAGTTGAAAGAAATTTAGTTGATGAGAGATTCTTAGGAAACTTAGGGGTGTTTAATAATCTACAAGTTGATGCAGGGGATTGGCACGCCAATTCAGATGCTAGATGCGATTCAGATGAATGTGCTAATGCCAACGGAATATCTGGAGTTGGAAATCTCATAATGCAGACTAATTTCTCTACTTTAGACTTTAACCAAACTGGTGTTTCTTTTGTTTATAGCCTTACTAAAATGATAGCAGCAAGTAGTTTTACTGTTACAATAAATAATAATTCAGGTAGTGGGGATGTTACTTTGTTTACTGATTCAACTGACGATGTATTGCTTAGTGAACAATTTATAGAGTTAGATAGTGATTTTACTAATGCTACCAAAGTTAGCTTAAACTTTGAATGTGATGTTACAAAAATAGATAGAGAATGTTTTGTAGATACAGTTATTGTAAACGGTTCACATACTATTAATTCTACTTTTACAGAATCTCGTATAGCTTCTGAGACTTGCTTTGGTACTGGCGAAAGAGGGGCAGATGGGAGATGTGAGTTTGGAGAATTTTGGGAGCCATGTAATCAGACTTTAGTGATTAGAGGTAATGTTACTGAAACAAGTATAACCACTATATCAGAGACAATTTTAGAAGATTTAACTGTTGGTGGAGATATAATACTAAGGGGTAATCAGGTTAATAACACAAATGAACTTTTAACTTTGTTTTGGAGTTTAACAGGTAATACTTTCTCAGGAAGATATACAAGTCCAGGATTAAATTTTTCAGATTCGGGGGAGATTAATGGAAGTGGTAATTTCAATATAGGGGGAAATGTAGGAATAGGAACAACAACACCATTATTACCACTTCATGTTATTGGAAATGGAATAATAAACAACTTGACAACTGATTTTATCAATTCTATAAAGAATACAATTTCTATTATTGGAAATATAGTGACACATAATATGGATATAAATTGCACAGGAGATGAATGTATTGAGATAAACACTTATTCATTTACTCCTAATGGAACTAAGTGGTCTATAAACAAGGATGGGATTCTTACAAATAATCATACTGATGGAATAACTTTAAATAGAACGACTAATATAGTTGGGAATTTAAATGCAACAAAAAACGTGTCAATATCCACTTACCTTTTTTATGAAGAAAATGGAATTTTAAGGATAACAAATGGTTCTGAAATAATAAACATATCTGGAGATGATATTGCAGTAGGAGATATAACATCAAATAAATTAACAATAGAACAAACTGAACTAATGCAATTAAATAACGATACATTCATTATAGGTAAGGGGCTTATGTTATCTGGTGTGGAATTAATAAATGACACATTATTTGATAATCCTTCTGATTGGGATACAAGCGCAACAAATTGGGCTATACAAGATGGACTTGCTAATCATTCTGGTGGAGGTGGCCAACAGATTTTGAATCAATCAAATCCATTTGATGTAATTGCAGGAGAGGTATTTTTCTTTGATGTTAAGAATTTTGTTATTGGAGCAACTTGTGCATTATCTATAAGAATTGGAAGCGTATCTACATCTCTTTCTGGCTCAGGCTCACAAAGTGGATTTATAACAGCAACAAATTCAGATAACTTTCACTTTTTTGGGGGATGTTCAAATGCAGCACATGAAGTTACTATTGAAAGTGTTTCTGTAAGAAGATTAAATAATATAACTATGGCAGGTATATCAGCTTCAAGCTTACAAGTTTCAGGAGATGCTAATGTTGATGGTGCATTTACAACAGATAGTGCAGCATTCCAGACATTAAATTTAACAGGAACAGTAGGAGGGACATCAGGATTTAACTATAACGGGGTTGAAGGTACTGATGGTAGCGGAGGAGGGGGTTCAAATATGAATCCTTTTTTAATGACATTATCAAAGGGAGGTGACGATTCTGATACTGGTGGTGGTTGTACTGATGGGGGAGAAGGACAGAATTTTTCTGGTATAACTGGTGAAGGTGGAGATACCTGTGGAGATGTAGTTGGTGGAGGTAGCGGAAGTTGGAATTTTGATATAGGAGAACCTGGAAGTCAGCAAGGTGTTGGTGTAAATGGAGTTTTAGGAAGTATCCTATTAGCAAAAACAAGAGGTAGTATTTTAATGGCAGGTGGATTTGGAAATACAGGAGTTACTATTGACCAAGATGGAAATGTGAGTATAGATGGGAACACTTTATTTGATGGAGATACAAATACAACAGGAAATGCTAATGTGGGAAACTTAACAGTCACAGACAATACAACAACCAAGACTTTAAATGTTATTGAGAATGCTAATGTAGAAAAAAAACTAACAGCAGAAAATATATCAACAAATATTATAGATTCAAAAGGGGGAAACGGAATACAGATAATAGATAATACTATACATAATAATTCAAATCTTACGGTTTTCAATGCTAGTTTTTTTGTTACAGGAACTACAGAATTAACACCTTGTGACCCCTGTCCTGGACCAATAGTTGCTGTTAATATATCAGGTGGCGGGGCAAGACCAAGTGAAGGTACTGCTCAAAAAGGTTCATCAATACATATTACAGCAGGCCTAGGTGGTTCAGGACTTCCAAGTCAAGGGAGTGATGGTGGAGGTGGACCTATTTGGATAGCAGGAGGGACTAGCGGTGGTCAGTTAAATACGGAAGGAGGACCAGTGTATATTGACGGAGGATTAGGTTCATCAACAACACATGGAAATGTAATTTTAGCTTCTGTAAGGGGTGAGGTATGGGTTGCTAGAGATAATGCTTTTCTTTATTTTGGAGCTGGAGATACTATTCCCACAGGTACTGGTGATGCCAGTATAAGTTATGATAACACCAACTTAGTAATAAATCCAGATATTATAGGTAGTGGATTTGTTGATGTTCAAGGGAGTATGAATATAGATAATTTCTTAGGGATTGGTGTTAACCCTTCTTCTTCCTGGGATTTATTGATTCAAAGACCACAGACAACTACAGGTGGCGCAACAGGTGTAGGTACTAAGATAATTGGACAAACAGGAGACCAAGCATCTGTCGGCGGTGGAATCGCACTAAACGAAGGCGGAGGAGGTGCTCTAATTCAAGCAGATGGAGGGGGGCCAGGAGTTGCAACGGTTACAGCAGGAGATGGTGGAAATTTAACATTAAAAGCGGGAGAAGCAGGAGACAGTGATGCTAGAGACGAAGGTGATGGTGGTGATGGTGGTTCTGTTCACATACAACCACGAGCAGGTGGGGCATCAGGCAGTTCTAGTGGGTCACCAGGAATAGATGGAGTTGTATCAATAGGTGATGGGGGAATAACAAATTATATGGAAATTTCAAGGTCAGGAGATATAACTTGGAGAGGTTCAGCAGGAGATATTACTGGAACAACGAGTTTTCAAGGTAAGGTTATTATTGATATTACAGATATAGAAGCTTTATTAGTCAGAAAGAATAGTGATGGAGGAGATATATTCAATGTTGATACTACAAATTCTAAAGTTAAAATTGGCGGAACTTTAAACGCAACAGGAAATATAAATGCATTAAACTTACCACAAGAAGGTGTAACAGCAACATCCATGTATGTATGTTGGGATACTGATGGTCATATGTTTTTGAATGAAACGGGGTGTAGATGAGGATGAAAAAAATAATATTAATCATAATTTTTTTAATAATTATCTCTTTTGTTACTGCTGGAATCATAAGTGTATCAATTTCAAATAAATATGTGGAAGTCAAAGAGGAAGAATATAATAAAGCAGTGGAATTGGGTATTGATAAGTATCAGACAGAAGATTATAATTTATCAGATGGCACTTACAAAAGAGAATTTATGACTAATGTGGATTTCAATATACCCCCATGTTACGGAAAAAACACCGATAAGCTAGACGAATGTGAGAATGAATTGTTAAGTAATATATTGAAAAGACAAATAATTAGGGGTAGTGAAATTATAGAACCAATTTTAATTGGTCAAGGAAATTCAACATTGAAAAAAAGATAATACATACAGTTGGTGTAAATAAGGAGGATAGAATGAAAAAAACAATAATCGGAACATTGATGCTATTGCTGATGGTAAGTATGGTTAGCGCAAGATTAGGGCCAGAGTTAATTATCTGTGGAAGTTCAACTGTTTGTACTAAAACTGAATCAGAAGTGGTTTGGGATGGATTTGCGATTACTGGATGGTTTTGGGATACAGATGATGGCCCAAGTAGACAATGGTTGTTTGGCTTTAATGATAAGTACTATCAGGTTAATCAAACAATAGCAATAAAAAATAACACCAGATATAATGTTTCTTTTTCTATGAGTGATTTTAGTATTCCTACTCATTCATTAAAGATGGAATTAGGTGGAGTTAATACAACTCCAGTATTAAATCCATCCACATTCTCAACTCATTCAGAGATAATTACAACAATCAATGATAATGGCGTTTTTAGATTATGGTCTTTTATGAGTGACCCTTTTCCTGGTTCAATAATTCATATAGGCGATATTTCAGTAAGAGAAGTATTACCTCCAATAACAGAATACGAGTTCATAGCAAGAGACAGCAATACTTTAACAAAAATATTTAATTGGATAAGAAGAATATTCAAATCAAGCAATGTAGATGAAATAGAAATAATAGTAAGAGTACATCAATGATAAGATAAAAAAATGGATAAAGTAATCTTTGATTAAATAGTTTAAGTGTTATATAGTGACTATGTTTAAGTGAATACTATTTCTTAATCTCCATAGGAAGTGAACCC
>SDBU01003293.1_pt1 | contig 20617 bp, 22 predicted proteins | sample 2277071 | NCBI WGS metagenome assembly SDBU01 (sample SAMN10397929, study PRJNA504765) | marine sediment metagenome | isolation source: marine sediment core GS08_GC12, 126 cmbsf | place: Arctic Ocean: Gakkel Ridge, Loki's castle | collected 2008
CGCAGGCCTACTGGTTGGTAGTCCGAGTTTTGCTGACACCGCCAGCCGAAGCCGCAGCCAGCCAAAAATGGAAGATAATTTATTTACAAGTCCTAAGTGTTCTGAATGACAATCAGCGAAATTTCGTTTCCCCTTGCAAAGTCATCGCCAGGTTGTAACATATCGGTATGCAGAAACTACTCAACAAGATAATATGCGGCGACTGTATTGAGGTTTTGGGCAAGGTCGATGAGCCATTCGCTGACCTTATCTTCGCTGACCCGCCGTTTAACATCGGCTACAAATACGATAAATACTACGATAAAGTTAAAAAGAAAAACTACATTGCCTGGATAAAAGAGTGGATGAGCATCTGCAAAAAGGTGTTAAAGCCACACGGCTCGTTCTATATAGCCATAGGTGATGATTACGCCGCGAACGTAAAAATCATAGGCGACGAATTAGGCCTTTTTATGCGGAACTGGATAATATGGCATTATACCTTCGGCCAACAAACGAAAAATAAATTCGCACGGGCCCACACCCATATTTTTTACTTCGTAAATGACAATAAAAACTTCATCTTTAATGACTATGCCATCCGGGTCCTCTCAGACCGACAGTTAATTTATAACGACAGACGGGCCAATCCAAAAGGCAAAATGCCTAACGACGTCTGGGACGAATTCTCCCGTGTGTGTGGGACTTTCAAGGAACGCACCGGCTGGCACCCCTGCCAGATGCCGGAGAGTCTGCTAAAAAGAATTATAGCGGCAAGCTCCAATCCTGGCGATTGCGTGCTCGACCCTTTCAGCGGTTCGGGAACCACAGCCGCAGCAGCAGTCCAATTAGATAGAAATTACGTCGGCGTGGAAATATCTGAAAAATATGTTGAAAATGCAAATGAACGTTTGGTCCAGTTGAAAAAACGACAGCAGAGCAACTTATTTCTCAACACCACCGAGCTGAACGAGCTAAAACGGCTTTCCGCTGATATAAAAACACCGATAAAGGAAATTGCCGCTGACAAAAAACTTTTGAAGCATTTTGCAAATCAATTTGCTGTGCGGATGAATAACCGAAAGCGATACCCTTCAGAAAAAATTGCGACGGCTTTAAAGGATTTGGCCGATTGAAAAATTTATGGATGATCCCGCACCAATTGCCGCGCCCTCAAGGCCGGCAGCTTTTGGGCTTTGGCCCCGGCGCCCGAGGTTCAATTGGTGCGGGTTTGCTCTGTGCCCTGCCGTTTGTTGCCAGTGCGGTGATGCTCACGGTGATTCAGGCACCGATAAGCTTCTCGCTGTTAGCGTGGGTCTCGCTGGTGCCTTTTATTTTAGCCTGCTCGCCGGACGCCAAGCCCCGTCGTTTAGTTCTTGTTAGTTACGTCATTTCAGTTTTTTACTGGCTTGGTAATCTATACTGGTTGATCCCGGTCACTATTGCCGGCTGGATTGCTTTTTGCCTGTACACTGCTTTGCTCTGGCCGATACTGGCGCTTTGTCTGCGCTACTGTAGAATAAAGAAAATCCCGCTGTTTCTTGCCTCGGCGGTATTGGTTGTCGGCATCGAACGGATGCAGGGCTTTTTTTTAGGTGGTTTTTTCTGGCGGTTTCTCGCACACAGCCAGTATCAAAATATAACACTTATCCAGATAGCCGACATATTCGGTACCGCTGGAGTATCATTGCTGATAGCGATGGTCAACGGGCTATTGGCCGAGTTAATAATTGCCGCCCGTAAAAAAAATATCTTCAAAATCATCCAATTACCAAAGGTCGCCCTGGTCTGTGCCGCTGTCGTGTCCACCATTATCTACGGACGATGGAGAATAAACCAGGAAGACCAATGCATTCAGCCAGGCCCTTATGTTGCATCCTTACAATCGAACGTCCCTCAGTCAGTTAAGAGGTCATTTAAGTCCAGCGAAGAATTGTTCAACGGATTGATGGAGCATAGTAAAGCAAGTGCACAAGCCGGTGCCGAGCTAATCGTTTGGCCCGAAACGATGGTGCAGGCAACGTTAAATCCTGAAGTGTTACGGCTTTTAGAAACTTCGCATTCCTGGAATATTTTTGACAAGGCCCTTCGCGAACATTCGAAAGATACCTCTTTTGTTCTGGTGGGAGCATACGGGGGAATGCCGGTAATCCGGGAAAATTTAGAAATCCATTTAGCCAAGAGATATAATTCAGCTTTTTTGTACAAAAGAAACGGTGAACAGGCCGCCAAAAGCTACAATAAAATACACTTGGTTCCCTTCGGTGAATTCCTGCCGTTCAGAAAAAGCTGCCGTTGGCTTTACAATTTCTTGATGAAGTTTACACCCTACAATTACGATTATTCGCTCGACGCAGGCAGCGAATACACGGTTTTTGAAATGGCAGGCCAGGGCCAGGGTCCAGATCCTTCGGCTACGCCTCAGGATGACGAAAAAGAAACGACAGTTTATAAATTCGGCGTAATGATTTGCTACGAGGGTACCGTCCCTGCGATTGCCCGAAGATTTGCTCTGGACAAACAGGGTACGAAAAGAATCGACTGGCTTGTAAATATAAGCAACGACGGCTGGTTCGTTCGGTTCAAGGACGAAAAAGTCCTGCCAAGCGCGGAACTTGCTCAGCACACAGTTGTTTGTGCCTTCAGGGCGGTTGAAAATAGGCTTGCCATCCTGCGAAGCGTTAATACCGGAATAAGCTGCTTGATTGACAGTTCCGGGGGCATAAGACACGGATTTTTGGCCGGCAATTTACCATCTAACACTATGGCAAGAACAGGTATGCCGGGATGGTTTCTCGACAGAATAATGATAGATAAAAGAATAACTTTTTTCAGCAAATTCGGCGAATGGTTAGGTTTTTGCTGTGAAGTTTGTCTTGTTTTGCTCATAATAGTAATGCTTTCGGCAAGATTCATCAGAACCAGAAAAAGCAAAACTCTTTCAGCAGGGAAGCTAAATGGAACATAAGCTAAAAAAAGATAAAACACAAAAGTACAAAAAAATAAATGCTTACATCCTTCAGGTTTTGCTTTTTGTTTACTTAGCAGTATTTACTTTCGGATGCGATGAATCATCGCAAACAACATCTCGTAATTTCAATGCTACGAACATAGGTGCACCCTGGTCAAAAGCTCTGGGAATCATCCAGGAGGGTTTGGCCGACAATGACCCATTAGTCAGGGTTCGTGCCCTGGAAGTGGTAGCAGGCACCGGGCAAATCAGGCTTATGCCCCAGGTACATCAATTACTACATGATAAGTCTATGCCGGTCAGATTTGCCGCCGCTTTGGCTGTCGGCGATTTGGAATATTCCCCTTCGAAAAGGTCGGTAAGTCAGTTACTACAAGATAGTGATGCCAATGTTACAACCGCCGCTGCTTATGCGATGTTTAAGCTTGGCTCTGCTCAGTATCTCGAAGCTCTGCGAAATGCAATAGCCAGCAGCGACCAAACAGTCAGGGCCAACGCTGCTTTGCTATTAGGCAAGAGCGGCGATAAAGGCTCGTTAGAGCTCTTGCGGCGCGCCATGCAAAGCAAGGATTCAGATGACAGGGTCGTATATCAGTCGGCAGAAGCTACAGCAATGCTCGGTGATGAGAAGATATATCCGAAGCTTTGGACGATGCTTATAAGTGCTTACGCGGACGTGCGGCTTATGGGTGTAAGGGCAATGGGCAAGCTCGGCACGCCGGAGGCCAAAAATACCCTGATTAGAATGCTGGATGATGATATCTTAGAGATTCGGCTGGCTGCAGCCGAACAGCTCGGTGTATTCAAAGATCCCATCGGCGAAGCCAAAGTCCTCGAAGTTTTCAAAAAAAAACTTACCAGCGGTCTGGATACCGAGGCCAGAGAACGTACCAATGTACTGACAGCGCTGGCGATAGGGCAAATTTGCACACCTACTTTGACAAAATTTCTGCCCCAGTTGCTGCAAAATGAGTCAAAATTTGTCCGTATCGCTGCTGCAAAAGCCGTTTTGCAATGTACAAAATGACAATTGCCCCCTGAAAATCCTATGTTATCGGATTAAGCACCGTCCATTTTACATCGTCCATTTTAATTTGGGCTATTTGACAAAAATAACTTGACCTTTCCGAGCTTTAAGCGTAAAATTGTATTATATACATATAATATCCGGGCTGGAGGCCGCATTTTGCCAGTCTATATTAATTGAGCTCAGGCTCACAACTAATTGGTGCCGGGCAAAATAGAGGTTTTGCAAACCCTTTTATCGCGTTTAGGATGCCCTCTCGTGGGGTAATGGGTGTATTGAGAAGAAAACACAAAGTTAACGAAAGGAGCCTGTTTTGAGCACGCTTACAAAGATTTTAATAGTTCTGCTGACGATATCCTCGATCTTTCTCTGCGGTATTGTCGTAACTTATGTCGCCAATGCTGAAAACTACAGAAAAAAATATCTTGACCAAAAGAAGAAATATGATGCCGCAGTGGAGAATGAGAAACAAGCCGTTAAAAACTTTAACGACATAAATGATGAAATGGCGAGGCAGAAAACGGGGCAGGTTAAAAAGGATGCCGACCATAAAATCGAAGTCGGCCAATTAAACACCAAGTTCACCGAGTCTGACAGACAAAAAGCTGATTTGATTGTGGCAGTGGGTACATGGAAGGCCATAACCAGAGACTTTACCGACACCAATGATAAGCAAAGGCAGTTATTAGAAGATACCCTCGCTGAGCTAAAGAAAATTCAACTTGAGCAAATCAAGTCAGACAAAGAGATAAAAGAAACCACAGCCGCTCTTATCGAGAAAATGGCAATAATTGACGACCTGGAAAAACAATCGAAACAACTACTCGAAGAAAAAACCGACTTGCAAAACAGGTTAAACCAGCTCCTACAACAATCCGGCAAAACTGTCGCCGCTCCCGCTCCGGTTACACCGATAAAAGAGAAAGCTCAGGTAGCCCCCCCAACAGTAGATATCAGCTTGAATGGATTGATAACCGCGGTGGACCTGGAAAATTCTTTAGCTGAGATATCCATCGGAGCAGCAAACGGTGTCAAACAAAATATGACATTTCACGTAACTCGCGCCGATAAGTTTATTTGTGACATTGTGATTTTAGACGTTGAGCCTGAAAAGGCAATCGGCACTTTGGAGCTTATGGACGTTACAAGGGAACAGCCGAAAGCCGGCGATAACGCCAGTACTAATTTGTAGAAAAACCAAAAGATGTGTTTATACTATGTGAGGTTGATATATGAGTCCTAATGGGCAGGCTCGCGGCAAAAAGGTGACAGTACCGGATAACCTCTATACGATTATTCTTGCTTTGGCGTTTTGTGCAGTTCTGGCTACTGCAGCGTTTGTCGCTTACCAGTGCTATACACAGTACGACACGATATTCAAAATACCAATGTAAATTTCACTATTGACAATACCGTTCTTTAGTATATAAAGATAGCTAATTAGAAATTGCGGTTTGGTTTCCCGCCTTGCGGGGTCCCTCCGTAAGTCTCTAAATTGGAAATTAAGAAAGGAGTCGAAAGTGATGCTGGACACAATCTTAGGTTGGTTCAGTATGGATATGGGTATCGACCTTGGTACCTGCACTACCCTGGTTTGTGTCCGGGATAAAGGTATTGTCCTCAATGAGCCCTCCGTAGTTGCTGTCCGCAAAGGAACCAACATTGTCCTGAATAACGGCGAAGCTGTTGGCCTGGTTGCCCGTGAAATGTTAGGCAAAACGCCGGGCTCGATTAGCGCGATAAGACCTCTGAAAGACGGCGTAATCAGTGATTTCGAGATCACCGAGGCGATGTTAGGCTATTTTATCAGGAAGGTGCACGGCAGGGGCGGTCTTGTCAGGCCTCGAGTTGTAATCGCGGTACCAAGCGGAATAACCGCCGTTGAACGCCGGGCCGTCATAGATAGTGCCGAACGTGCAGGTGCACGCAAAGTCTATCTGGTTGATGAACCAATGGCCGCAGGAATCGGAGCCGGACTGCCAATCACAGACCCCACCGCTTCATTGATTGTCGATATCGGCGGAGGAACGACTGAAGTAGCCATAATGAGTCTGGCCGATATCGCCACCTCCGAATCAATTCGAATCGGGGGCGACGATATGGACGAAGCGGTAATCAACCATCTTAAGAAAACTTACAACCTGCTCATCGGTGAGGCAAGGGCTGAAAAAGTCAAGATACAAATCGGCTCGGCCGCTCCGCTGGAAGAGGAATTGACGATGGAAGTGGCCGGCAGAGACACCATCTCCGGTCTGCCCAGAAAAATCGTTATTACAAGTGAGGAAATCAGAGAGTCACTCCGCGACCCCATCGCTACCATTATAGATACGGTTACCATAACGCTGGAAAAGGCCGAGCCGGAATTGGCCGCCGACCTCATCGACAACGGCGTACACATTTGCGGCGGCGGCTCACTGCTTCGTGGAATGGATACGGTCCTGGCAAATGCAACCGGCCTGAGGGTCGAAATAGTGGAGGACCCGCTAAGCTGCGTAGCTCGCGGTACCAGTGTCTATCTTGAAAATCTGGAGTTGTGGAAGGATACGATGGACCACAACGAATACGGATGGGAATAATTCGTAGTCCATTGTACGGGACCCCCGCTTTGCGGGAAACCTAATGCGTATTATCTGAGAAACTAACATTCTGTAACATCTAACTTGATGGGTGGCAGCCTCAAGTGAGTCCCGAAAAGCTTGTCTCCGAGAAAGCGGGAATCGGGGCGAGCTTGGGGATGGCTCGGAGCCGCTTCTGTCCCGCGGACCCACAATACGATAATGGCAAGGAAGCAAATTAGACTCTCCAGACGAATGTTGTTTACCTGGTTCACGTTAGCCGGGTTCATTTTCCTTTTCTCCCCGAAAAATCTGACGAATAAATTGCAGTTTTCTTTTCACCGTATTTTCAGCTGGCCCTTAAGCATTGGCAGAAACATTTCACTTTCAGCCGGTACTCGCCAGCCGCTTGGAGATGTGGTCAGTCGGGATGAATACAACAGACTCCATAATCATCTTACCAACATTACCCAGCAGCGTAATGATGCACAGCAAAATGTAGAAAAGCTATCCAAAATGCGCAATATTCCCGCCTGGGAACGCATGGGTTTTGTGTTTGCTGATGTGATTACTGTCTCTATCAACGAGCTGCGCAGCGAGCTTATTCTCAACCGCGGCCGGGATGACGGCCTGGCTAAGGGCCAATTCGTTCTGTCCGACAACAGTGTCATCGGAACTATATCCGATGTGGATGCACACACCGCCAAAGTCATGCTGTTTACCGACCCAAAATCCATCACAGCCGTAAGAATTGGCAGCTCAGATTGGCTCATGCAAGGCAATGGCGACAACTTAGCCAAGGTAGAAATGATAAAGCACAAAGTCAAAATTGGCACTGAGATTATGGCCAGTAAAAGACCTGGCTTCCTGGATACACCTATTATTATAGGAAAAGTGGCTCGATGCGAACACAATGCTCAACCTTTGGTTTGGGATATAATGGTCGAACCGGTTTGTAACATACAAAAGGCAGAGAACGTAGCCGTAATCGTGATGAATCCGTCAGAGGTGCGCTAAAGTGAGCTAAAGTTAAAAAAACAAATAACTTTAGGCACTTTAGGCACTCTAAACTTTAGGCACCTTGGTTGAATTGTTATTAAGTTGCAGTGTAGCGTTCTTCTGCGATAGATTTTAAGATGTAAACGGCCGAGGATATATAAATGCGATGGTTCCGGTTTGCAGTTTTAATTCTTCTTGCCACTGTGCTGCAGGCTAGCTTTTTTGCAGATTTGAATATCAAGCCTGATTTGCTGTTAATACTTTTGGTATTCTTTGCTGTTTACTGCAATACCTCGGAGGCCATCATAACTTCCTTCACAATAGGTTTCGTTGCGGACCTTATTGGTCGCACGATGGGCCCGCAAATGATTAGCTTTGGTCTTTTCGGCACCGCCCTGGCCTACCTTCACAGGGTCATTGCTATCAGAAAAATGACTTATCAATTCCTTGCGATATTCATCACAGCACTTTTGGCCGGCTCGCTGGTCTATTTCTTAAACTATATAAAGGGTGAGCCGACACCACCAAAAATATACGCCGCTCTTTTCGGGATAGCTCTGTACTCGGCCCTGGTGGGACCGTTTTTATTTTTGCCGTCAGCCTGGTGGATGCGTATAAAGATACATCGCTTCAGCCGACGTTAAACCCGCACCCCGAAAATGCCGAATTACGAATCGCAGCACGTATCACTAAAGACAGAATATAATGTACGATAAGCGAATCAAAATTTTTGTAATCATAAGTGCCTTGCTTTTACTGGTCTGTTTGCTCCGCCTGATACAAATGCAGCTTCTTCCAACATCTTCGGTCCAAAGTGATATCGAGGAGCTAAAACGCCAAAGAGGTCAATCCCAGGAGCTTAAAACACTCCGAGGCACAATACTCGACAGAACAGGTAAAAAAATATTAGCCACTGATGAACCACAGTTCCAGTTGTGTATAAATTACAAGCTCACGTGTTTTATGGATGACCGTATCTGGGAAGGCAGATTATCAAGTGCCGCCGAAAAAGAAGATGAAGATACGGATGCTGTAGCCAAAGTACAAAAAAAATGGGACCTCGGCCTGACAGATTTGAACCAGATAATCAACAAGTGTGCTCAATTCAAAGGAGTCGAACCTTTAGAGATAAAAAATGAAATACAGAAAATAAACGATATAATCTGGAATCATCGCACGTTTCAGGCCTGGCGACGCAAATTCCCAAATTCTGAGGTTTTTCAAAACTATGACAGCATAATCAGCATTCCAATTTCTGAAGTAATAGCTGATTTTGAGAAAAAAGAGCCAGACCGGCAAAAACGATTCCGACTTGTGAGTAAAGTTGATATCACCGAGATGCACAAGCCCTGGCCGCTGCTTGATTTAAAAACCGACGACGATATCTTTGCCGCTCAGCTGGAGTTCTTAAAAGTCGATGATATTCAGATTCTGCCAAAAGCACGAAGGACATACCCGTATGGGACGGCTGCCGCCCAAACCATAGGCTGGGTCGGGTTAGTAACACACAGCGAAGATGATAGTGGGCTCTTCGCAGACGACAAACTATCAAGCTATTTGAGCGGAGAAATTTGCGGCCGAGAGGATGGAGTTGAGTATGTTTGCGAAACCATCCTACGTGGCAGACGAGGGGAGCTCGTTTACGATATAGACAGTCAGCTTATAAGTCGAACCAGGAGCCGGTTCGGCAAAGACGTTTCGCTGACGCTGGATATCGAGCTTCAGCAAAGAATAGAAAACTACCTGACCACATACAACCACGAACCGAGTTGCGGACCCGGAATGTCGGTGGTTGTCATTGAGATTGGAACAGGTGATATTCTCGCATTGGTTTCGATGCCGGTGTTTGATTTGAACCGTGCCAGGTATGACTACGGCGACCTCGTTAACGACCCGGACAAGCCTTTAATAAATCGAGCGATAAATGAGTGGTACCCACCCGGCTCAGTTGTAAAGCCGCTGATTCTTATCGCAGGGCTCGAATCCGGCAAAATCACACCGGAGAAGGTCATACCCTGCCCGGCTCAGAAGGCCCCAAAAAGCTGGCCAAGCTGCTGGCTGTACAATCGATTCAGAACTGGCCATGACGGCAGGTGGAAAAACGACGCTCGCAACGCTATCAGGGGCAGTTGCAATATTTATTTTTCACACCTTGCAGACAGAATCGACCCTCTGGTCCTCCAGCAATGGCTATTTAAATTCGGCTACGGCCGAAACATACTATTTCCCCCGGCTTCCATTGCCCAAACCGAGCTCAGCAGAAACCTGCGGCAATTACCAGGTGTTATCTCAAACACTATCCCAAGGGGCGCAATCTCAAATTTTGAGCAAATACCGTCGCTTCGCAAAAGTGAAAGAAGATGGTTTGGTATTGGCCAGGGCGATCTGCGAGTTACACCTCTGCAGGTAGCAAATGCAATGGCCGCTATCGCCCGAGGCGGTGCGTATAAACCACCACGCCTGTTTATAGATGAGCCAAATAATCCCGGATTTGACACCATCGACCTTGGTATTTCATTACAGACTTTAGCGGTAATCTATGATGGTATGAGTGATGTTGTTAATGAGACCGGCGGAACAGCTTACACTACATTCGCACCGGTTCTTACGAGTCTTGCCGAGCAGGACATAAAGGTTTACGGCAAAACCGGCTCAACGCAAGCCCCGGAGATCGCCTGGTTTGCAGGTTTTGCCACTGACGGGGCAAACCGCAGTATCGCAATCGCCGTTGTCGTCGAAGGCGGCCAGCACGGCTCAAGCGACGCCGCGCCTTTAGCTCGTGACATCATCCAGTTCTGCATCGATAGCGGATATGTGGGAGCAAAAATCCAAAATTGATTTCAGGGCTATCAGAAGTGCGTCCGGGCAAATCGTGTTTCGAGGTAGTTGAGGGTTTTTTCGATTATTTTCCCCGCAACCGGAGAGGCCACGACTCCGCCGGTATAGCCTTTGCCGAGCTTCTTGTTCGGCTTGCGGATTGAAACCAAAACCACTACGGCCGGGTCCTCCGCCGGCGCACCGGCTATAAAGGAAGCGACATAATCACTGTCCGAATAGCCTCGTTCATCGCTTTTTGCAATGTTGGCTGTTCCCGTTTTTCCAAACACCTGCCATCTTTCCAGCTTGGCTCTTTTGCCAGTTCCCTCATTAACCACACCGACCATAGCCTCGCTGACAACCCATTCGGCAACTTCCGGCTTGACTACATAACCCACCGGCGGCAAAGGCCGTTTTAGCTCGGCAATCTCTCCATCGTTGTCAACAATCGCTTTGACCAGGAATGGGCGAACCAGACGACCACGGTTGGCAAGTATGCAGAAAGCCCGAACTAATTGAATCGCAGTTACAGTAATTTCCTGACCGAAAGGTATCCGGGTTACGCTGTATCCCGTCCACTTGTGCGTGCCTCGCAACAGTCCATCAGCCTCGCCGGGCACGTCAATCCCTGCTTTTTTGCCGAAACCGAAAAGTCTCAGCCCTTTATAAAGTTTGTCTTTGCCGAGCCTCTGTCCGATTTTTGCCATTCCGATATTGCTGGACTCAACCAGAATCTCTCGCAAAGTCAAATCGCCGAAGCCTCTTCTATATTCACCGATTCGTCCAAAACCTCTGCCGGAATAGTTTCCGTTTTCGCAGAATATCTTTTCAACTTTGTTCACAGCGCCCGCATCAAGGGCAATCGCGGCCACGAGCGGCTTGATAATACTGCCCGGCTCGAACTCATCGGTTAAAATCCGGTTGCGGCGATTATCCGGGTCGGTCGAACGGGCCTCAGCCGGGTCGAAATCAGGCAGTGAAACCATGGCCAAAATTGCTCCGGTCTTTGGCTCAACCACAATCGCCACAGCCGACTCGGCCTCATAGTTTTCGTATTGCTTTATAAGCTCGTCTCGGGTAAATTGCTGGATAGTAGCATCAATGGTCAAAATAATCCCGACACCATTGATTAAAACGGCATTCTCTACGTCGTTATTATCCGCCGGACTATGCTCAACGGGCGCCGGGCGAATGGGCCGGCGACGTACGTCTGCAAAGAACATATCCTGTGCCGCCGAACCGCTGAGCTGTTTGTCGTATTGGTACTCAATGCCGTCTAACCCCCGATTATCAAGACTCGTAAAACCAACAGCGTGCACGGTTAATCGACCCATGGGATAATGTCTTCGCCAATCAGATTCGGCGCCGACGGCGCTGGAAATTCTGCGGGCGGCATCACATTCACTCGCCTCTGCCCCTGTCTTGATTTTTACGTACCCCGGGTTTTTGCTTTCGTTGATAAGTTTACATATTTCGTGCGCACCCATACCCAATATCGGCTGGAGCTCGCTCGATAAGCTTTTGGGGTCTTTGACCCTTCGAGGCTCAACTTTAATAATTCGGACTTTATTACTCGCAGCGAGCACTCTGCCGCGGCAATCAAGAATCACGCCGCGCTGAGGCTTGTGGGGCACCCACCCCTGCTGCTGTTCGAAACACTTGCCAATATAATGGTCGTTCCTGAGAAACTGCAGATAAAAACACCGCCCTGCCAGCGCCAGAAACACGCCGATGAGAAGCAAAGAGAAAAGAATGGTAATTCGAACGCTTTTCAACTTTTAGTCGTTGGTATTTAATTCATCAAATCGCTGTAAAACCGCAGCGGGATTTATTAAACCTTCCACTAACAACTGTTTGGTGCCAAGCTCCTGTTTTAATCGGCTTTGTTCGCCCCTGTAGGTGCAAAGCTCGTAGAAAATACGATTGTTGGCATTACGCAGATAAACAGCAAAAATCAAAACCGCCGTGAAACAAAAAACAACAAAAACAAAGTATAATCGCGACGCCATAATTAGTTAATTGGTTAATTGATTAGTGGTTATCAGGGTATCAGCTAACCAGGTAGTGGGTATCAGGATGCCAGGTTATCAGGATAAATTTGTCTTTTCCTGATAACTTACTAACCACTCACCAATTACTGTTTCGTACTTCGGATTTCTAATTTCATATCCGCCATTCTTATCGAGCAGGTATTCTCAAACTCAACCCAACAGCAAGATAGTCTTCGTTCCCTAAAATATCGGCATTTATCTCACTTAACTCCTTGTAGCGAGTACCATCTCCAAGCTGTTGGGCGGCAATTCGCCATAAACTATCACCTTCCCGTACAACGTATTGTTTGCTCCGCCTCGCCCTGGGTGTCTTAGTTTTATCAGACGAAGTAAGTTTGCGGCCGATGGCTTTCACTTTCTCGAACAGCGACCCTGAAAATACGCTGGCTGATTTATCTATGAGCGGAGGGATAGTAAGTTTTTGCCCGACATAAATCTCATCGAGTGATTCCAACAGTTTGCGATTAGCCTCGAATATCCTGGCAACGTTTATTTTCTTATTACCCTCATCTGGGCCGTAAAATTTTTGCGCTATGATAGCCAGGTTATCATCTTCGCTAACTACATAGGTCTTTGGCAAAGCGGGCTTGGGTTTATTGACTCTGGTTTTCTCATTGGTTCGGGATACCGGAGCCGGCGGCTTGGTCCTATCACTGGCAGTTTCTACAATCAAGTCATCTTTCACAATCGAAGTGCCTTGCGAAAAGGGCATTTTGAAGCGAACTGCTCCCTCGTTCTTTGAGACGACCGGCACTTCATCAGCACGTTCTTGTGGTACCCGCTCTAAAAGATTGAACACCGCCTGAGCTTTACGTTCCTTGGCTGCAATACCCATCGAGTCGTTTGGCGAGTTGACCATATTAGTTGTAAGCTCATTATTGTTTGTGTTACTGCGAAAGCGCGGCAGGCCGTTTATTATAAATGCAATTATAAATATAAAGACCAAACCTAACAGCAACCCAATCTTGGCATCGGAAGTCATAATGAAACTCCATATTATTGTTTCTGTGCAATCCTTAATTTTGCGCTTCTTGCCCGACGATTTTCAGCAATTTCCTCTCGCGTTGCCACAATCGGTTTTTTCGTAATGACCCTGTAAACACTGTCCTCTTTGTTTTGCTTAAAATCGTTTTTAACCAATCTATCTTCCAGACTGTGATAGCTAATGACTGCTATATAACCATTATTGCTCAGCAGTTCCGGCACCGAAGCAAGCAGCTTCTTCAAATTCTCTAATTCGTCATTGACCGCAATTCTCAATGCCTGGAAAGTCCTGGTTGCCGGGTGTATCTTACTTTTTCGGCCTCGCTGGGCCCTTCCCAGCGCCTTGCAGACTATCTTTGCTAATTGGCCGGTCGTGGTTATCGGCCCCCTTTCTCGTTCCCGCACGATAAAACGTGCAATTCGCCGTGAGGCCCTGTCCTGGCCGAATTTGTAAATCAAATCAGCTAAGGATTTTTCGTCCGCCTTATTAACTATATCGGCAGCGGTGCTCTTTAATCTTTTGTCAATTCTCATATCCAGCGGCATATCTTGAAGAAAACTGAGCCCCATCCGGCTGTCAGCCAGCTGTGCCGAACAAAGCCCCAAATCCGCCAATATGAAATCAACTTTATCTATACCCTGCTCATGGACTTGCTCGCTGATTCGTGAAAAATTCGAATGAAGCAAAATAACCTTACAGGCAAGGTCCTTTAATATAAATTGGGCCCTTCGGATAGCATTTTTATCGACATCCAGGCCTACGATAACTCCCTCAGGGCCCAAGGTCTTGCCGAACAGATAACTATGACCTCCCTGTCCTATGGTCGCATCGACCATCACGCCATCCGGTGGCAGTTTTATCTGCTCAGCCAATGTCTCAGCGAGAACCGGAATATGCTCTATTATCGAGCCATTCACTTCTATTGTATCGCATATATCGTATATCGTATTTTACATCGCGTATATCGTATCGCGCCACGATGAATGGGAGCGTGATACTCAAGACTAACATTGAACATCCGCAGTAGGCGGAACGCATTACAAGTCAGCCTACAGTTACTTTGTTCTTCCGACTTTGAAGTTTCTCAACAGCGGGTGAAAATTCAATGCCGGAAAAAGTCTCGTCGATTTTCTTCAACCGTTCCAGACGTTCTCCGATAATTGCCAGGGAGGCGAAAGTCCGTTCGTCAACCTCCCTTTCACCGACGAGACTTCCGGCAACAATCCGACAATGATTCGAATCCATTCCAATCATTTTGCCTCCACTTAAAAATTAAATATCTTCGCTCTGCTCGTGCAGGACAACCTGCCGTGCCTGCGAGACCTGTTTTTGATATTGGGCCATATTGTCTGAAAGATATTGTTCCCAGCTTTCACTGTTCCACAGCTCGATATGGTCTCTGACACCGATAAGGGTAATATGGTCTTTCAATCCCGCCCTCTTTCGCAATCTTTCATTCAGGAGCAATCGGCCCTGGCCGTCCAGCTCCACTTTGCTGGCCAAAGCAAAGCTGATTCGCTCGAACGCTACAGCCTCATCAGGGGCGGTAGTACCCGGTGTAACTGCAAGGGCTATCTGCTCGAAATACTTTTCGGGGTACAAACAAAGTATGCCGTTGGCGCCGAGGACAAGATAGAAATTGCTGCCGTGCTCATCGACATCAATCTGACTTCTCAGCTTGTTCGAGATGAGGACTCTGCTCTTGTTATCGACAACGTGAAGATATTCGCCTGTTAATAAAAGCATGGCATTAGTCCCACTTGATATATTCAATGTGGGAAATCGTACCACTTCCTACCACTTTGTCAACAAACAAAATTACTTTTTTGAAAAATTTTATTATAGGACGGTCCCTGATAGAACATAATTCACGCAAACAGAAGTGCTTACGAAAATATAATACTTTTGGCAGAGCTGATTATTTTTTCCTTCTCCCCGACCGTTTTCCACAGGGTACTGTAAATTTCGCAACAATTCATCCAAAACCAACAAGAAAATTCGGGCGATACTAAGAGAAACACTTAAAGGGAAAAGACTCTCAAAACAAAAGCGGGCGATGGGGATCGAACCCACATACTCGGCTTGGAAGGCCGATGCTCTGCCATTGAGCTACGCCCGCAATACAATTGATTCCGCCTATAGCGGATTCCCGCTTCGGCGTATCTTCGACTTCGATATTGATTATTTATTATTTATTATTTACAATTCGGCAATCGAATATAGGTATTTAACGATAAATAGTCAATGGTAAATTAGAAAATGAATATTTCTGAAATAGCCGCGGCAGCCGGGTCAGCCTCGATCCAGCTGGCAGTGGCCAAGACCGATGTAAAGAACAACGCTTTAGCCGAGATTGGCAAAGCCCTGAAGCAACACAGCGCTGAAATCGTCTCAGCCAACAAAGAGGACTTGGTCACGGCTGAAAAGAACAATCTGGCTGGACCTTTACTCAAACGGCTAAAGTTTGACGAAGGTAAAATAGCTGATGTTTGTGCCGGCATCGACAGTCTTATCAAAATTGATGACCCTGTTGGTAAAACAATCACTGCCACCGAACTCGACAAGGGGCTCGAACTTTATAAAGTCAGTTGCCCGATTGGAGTTATCGGCGTTGTTTTTGAATCTCGGCCGGACGCCCTCGTGCAAATATCAACGCTTTGCTTAAAAAGCGGCAACGCCGTCCTATTAAAAGGCGGAAGCGAAGCCGCGAAAACTAATAGAACCTTAGCCGAGACAATCTCCGAGGCGAGCGAAAAAGCCGGACTACCCAATGGATGGATTCAGCTATTGGAAACCCGCCAGGATGTTGCTCAGATGTTGGCCTTAGATGAATATATCGATTTGGTTATCCCCCGCGGGTCAAATGATTTCGTTCGTTATATTATGGACAATACCAATATACCCGTACTCGGACACGCTGACGGTATATGCCACGTTTATATAGACAGCGATGCTGATTTGGATATGGCTGTGAATATCACCGTCGATTCCAAATGCCAGTACGTCGCTGTCTGTAATGCCGCGGAAACGCTATTGGTAGATAATAAAATTGCTGAAAAGTTCCTGCCGAAAGTCAAAACCGCTCTTGAGGAAAAAGGCGTTCAGCTACGCGGCTGCGAGAAAACAGTATCAATAATCGATGTAAAGCCGGCAGTCGAAGAAGATTGGTCAACCGAGTATCTGGATTATATCCTTTCGATAAAAGTTGTCGATGGCCTTGAGAAGGCGATTGAGCATATTAACCATTTCGGGTCAGGACATACTGACAGCATTGTTACCGCTGATAAGGAAAAGGCCGAAAGGTTTATGGACCAGGTGGATTCTGCAAACGTGTTCTGGAACTGCAGCACCCGCTTTAGTGATGGGTTCCGTTACGGGCTCGGCGCCGAAGTAGGCATAAGCACCAACAAGATACACGCCCGCGGGCCGGTAGGGCTGGAAGGGCTTGTCATTTATAAATGGAAACTCCTCGGCACCGGCCAGGTCGTAGCCGACTATTCCGGCAGCGAGGCAAAAAAATTCACGCACAAGAGTTTAGAGAATTAGTGATTAGAGATTAGAGATTAGTGAATCGGGCGAACCATGAGCGACGAGCGACGAATTATGCGGGACTTTAATAAAGCAAAGCGAATAGTTGTAAAAATCGGCACAAATATTCTGACGAAAAACAGTAGGATAGATACCGCCTACGTTCGCCGAATCGCCCGGCAGATAAATTCACTTCTTAAAACCGGCAGGCAGGTCGTTATTATCAGCTCCGGTGCTATCGGTATGGGGGCTGGCCAGTTGTACATTCCCGGCCCAGTTAGTAAATCTACCACCGGCAGAACAGACGCCAGACGTCTGGTTTCTAACGGTGTAAAGAATACAAAGATGCGACAGGCCTGCGCTGCTATCGGACAGCCGTTACTTATGGCTGAATATAGAAAATCGTTTGCCCGTTATGGCGTTACCGTCGCCCAGGTCCTGCTGACCGCTGAGGTGCTGAATAACAGAAGGACCTACCTAAACCTTCGCAATTCCATCGAGACACTGCTCAAATTGGCCGTGGTGCCAATCCTGAACGAGAACGACAGTGTAAGCACCGACGAAATCGGCTCGGCCTTCGGCGATAACGATAGACTCAGCGCCCTGGTCGCCAGTAAAATCGACGCCGACCTTTTGATTATGCTCAGCGACATCGATGCCCTTTATGATAAGAACCCGCAAAAATTCGCCGATGCCAGGCCTATTCACGTCGTGTTCGAGATAACCGGCGATATTATTCGAAACGCCGGAGGCAGGGGCAGCACCCACGGCACCGGCGGAATGAAAACCAAAATTGAAGCTGCGAAGATTGCCTCCAATGCCGGCTATCGGATAGTGTTAGCGGACGGCAGAGTGAAAAACATCATCGGCCGTATTGTCGCCGGTGAAGAGATAGGCACGGTCTTTATGCCGAAACGGAAGCTCTCAAATCGTTCGAGATGGATTCTCAACAGCAGTCCGGCCGGGACGATATTTATCGACGAGGGCGCTATGCAGGCAATCAAAAATCACAAAAGTCTCCTGCCCAGTGGCGTAATTTCGGTAAAAGGCTCTTTCGAGGCCGGTGCGGTTATTATGCTAAATAATAACGCCAAGGCCGTAACGAGTATCGGCAGCACTCAATTGAAGGCCTTAGCCGGCAAACACAGCTCCGAGATAAAAAAGCTCCTCGGCCCCACCCACAGAGATGTCGTCGCAATCCCGGAAGATATCGTAATCATAGATTACTAAAGAGCATAAGAGCACAAGAGCATAAGGGCACAGGGATTAGGATTTTCATTGTCCCTGAGAAGGCAAAGACGATATATTCCCTGTTGCGGTGTGGGACCGCGTTTGAAAGGGCTGGATACCCGCTCCCCAATCGGAGTCGAGGACAAGCTACGACTTGCAGGGACAAGGGGACAAGTTATTTCTTTTTCTTCTTGGCTTTCTTTTTGGTTGTTTTTTTCTTGGCTTTCTTTTTCTTTTTTGAGCGGCAGCCACAAGTATTGCACATTTTCGTATCTCCTACTTTGGGCTCTCTAAATCAAAATCCGCCAACAAAGCGAATGCAAATTTAAGATAAATGGCGGGGCAAGCCCCACCCTACCAAAACTGTAATCCAAAATCCGCTTACAAATCACATCAATATATCAGTTATTTTAATCGGCGGGGAAGAGGAAAGTCAATCAAGAAATCTTTTGAGCGGAAAGATAAGAACCCCCAGGATAAACCTGGGGGCTGATATTTTTAGTTTTTTGCCCCTTGTTTTCGCGGGGACAAGAAAATCGCAAAAAATAACAAAAAAAGTACAAAACCGTAACAAAACGGTAACACTTGGCTGGCATAATTGCTCCTGACAAACCTAAATTACACAGTTAGCTGGTGACAAATTGGCCTGGTTTTGAGTTTTTTTGTTACCATAGGGATTTCGCGAGCCTTTTTTATGATAGAGGTGGTAAAAGGTAGAAGTTTACAGAGATGTTTTGATATTATGTGCAATCCAAAGGCGTAGAAGTATTTGCAGATTGTCAGATGGGAAATGTCAACTGATTTAGGAGAAGCGAAAATGAAACATTATAAATTTAATGAAATTGCTCTTTTTGCCTCACTGGCGGTGACGTCGGTTCTGCTTGTCGGCTGTGTGGTCACTAAAAGTGATGTGCACTACAGCGGCGTTAACGATTCACATCTCAAGCGGATCGAACGCGGCACGACGACAAAAGAGGAGCTTGTAGAAATAGTTGGTGAGCCGAACGAAGAAAGTATGACCGAAGATGGGACCGAGATCCTCAGGTACAAATGTACCGAGAAAAGGAACAACCAATTTGTCCTGTTTCCCCCTCCCATAGTTATCGACGATAAAAAGGAGATAGAACATACCGTTGTGTTTAAGCTAAAAGACGGTATTGTGCAGCGATACTGGAAGGAACGATAGGTGCGTGTAGTCAAAAGCGATAGGACCCGCCCACAGAGACGTTGTTGCCATACCGGAAGATATTATAATTATCGACTATTGACTATTGATTATTTATTATTTAACATCATCACTTCAATAGTAAATAGCAAATAGTAAATTAGAAGGGCCGGAGTGGCGGAATCGGCAGACGCGCGGGATTCAAAATCCCGTCCTGGCAACAGGGTGTGGGTTCGAGTCCCACCTCCGGCAGTCATTCGTGATGCGTCGTGCGCATATCGTATTGTGCAAAATTACACTGTGTGGAACTATTTTGCCACAAAAGGTGAGAGTTCGCGGAGCTGGTTTACGATTTGGGGCATCTTTTCGTTGGTGTAATCGACCTGACCTTTTGTGGTTAGCAGAAGATGAAAAAACTCTATTTAGTCGAAGTATCCTTTACTGAGCACACTTTTTTGTAAAATGGGCCTAAGATAGGATTCTGCATAACCTTAGCCATCTGCGTTTTGTGCGCTTCTTCATCCGGGAGCCCTGAAAATTCTTTTAGCATTTGCTGCTGAATATCCCGCTTCATCCGAACGCAATCAAATTTTTTATTCTTCAGCATTTCCAACCACCTCTTTCGGTGAATACATTCGAATCTCTTTGTATCCGTTTATCAGATTGATTGCCTGGTATCCAGCTATTTTCTCATAATGCACAATGTGCTTGAAATTCCAGCTAACAACAAAATCTACATCTGCTACAGATGCCGATGCGATATGCTCGGCATCGGCTTTAGCTGCTGGTTCAACTATTCGGGCCTCTAAATACGCGTCGCGCAAACGAGCAATTTCATCAGAAAATTCGATTATCTCCACGTTCTCTGATGGCAATTCAGTCAACACTTTTTGAACATAATCAGGAGCTCTTTCAAGCTCTCCAAGAGTCGTAAAGGAAATTACAAGTACAAACTTGCCTGCTTTTATGTCCGAAAAAAGCAATTTGCTTTCCTCGGCGAATTCATCGTCAAAACAACCTCCAAAAACTGAAGTATCCGCATAAACACGAAATTGTTTCATTTACTAATTCCAAAAGCTCAGAAAGAATCCATTCACCCTATATCCAATATATTACTACAAAGCGCTTTCCAAGGCAATAAAAAACAGTAAAAAGGCTGAAAAAAAGGATAAGGACTCTATCAGACTTCTACACATTTAGGACTGGTAAAAAAATTAGGTTTCGTTTTGGCTCCAGCGAGGACAAGGCTGGCAAGGAAGCAAAATGCAGGCCTACTGGTTGGTAGTCCGAGTTTTGCTGAGGCCGCCAGC
>SDBU01003294.1_pt1 | contig 20617 bp, 13 predicted proteins | sample 2277071 | NCBI WGS metagenome assembly SDBU01 (sample SAMN10397929, study PRJNA504765) | marine sediment metagenome | isolation source: marine sediment core GS08_GC12, 126 cmbsf | place: Arctic Ocean: Gakkel Ridge, Loki's castle | collected 2008
TCCCTGAAGACTCTACTATCGAGGGGAAAGGATTAACGGATATTCTTAAATCGAGAGGAAAAAAAGTTACTCCGGAGAACGCTGCAGAACTTGTAATGGAATTATCGTCAGTAAAAGAAAGCGACGCAGTCTATCATGCAATGTCAGAAGAAGATGTTGAAAAAATAATGAAAAATCCGGCAACAATGCACGCAAGTGACGGGCACGTTACAGAAATGAATATTGGTGTTCCGCATCCGAGAAATTATGGCACCTATCCCCGGGTATTAGGTGTATATGTTAGAGAAAAAGGAATATTAAGACTTGAGGAAGCAATAAGAAAAATGACTTCGATGGTCGCAAATCGAGTAGGTATCAGGGATGCCGGGATAATATCAACAGGTAAACGTGCTGATATAGTTATCTTTAATCCTCTCACAGTTAAAGACAAAGCTACATTTTTGAAACCTCATCAATACCCGGCTGGAATAGATTATGTATTTGTCAACGGTGAAATAGTTGTTGAAAATGGAAAATTTACAGGAAAACTACCGGGAAAAATAATCTATGGACCGGGAAAAACAGACTAAACACTTATGTTCTTTCAGAGCAACACGAAGGATGAAAATTTTTTCACCGCAGAGACGCAGAGAATAAAGAAAGAGAAATAATTTATTATTCTTCTTTCTCTGCGTCTTTGCGTCTCTGCGGTTCTATTTTCGTATTAAACATTCATGCTCATTTTGAGCGCCACGAAATATGAAAATACTTGATTTTTCTCTGTTGGTGACAACACCAACAGAGAGCAGTGAGGTAGAATAGCATTATACCTTACATCATTCTCTGAAACTTTGTGCCTTTGTAACTTTATTTATTTTCGAACTAAATAAGAGAAACAAGTGAAGAAAATCGTAATATTCGGAGCAGGTAATATCGGAAGGTCTTTTATTGCTCAATTATTTTCAAGGGCGGGATATGAAATTGTTTTCATAGAGATTGATTCTGCTATCGTCGATGCACTGAATAAATATCATAGATACAGAATTGAGATAAAAGATATTCAATCCGAGACAATATGGGTAGAAAATGTAAGTGGCATAAATTCAAAAGATTCCGACAGGGTGAAATTGGAAGTTTCAAATTCGGATATTATTTCAACATCTGTAGGTTCAAAAACACTCCTCTATCTTTACAAAGATATTGCTGATGGAATTTTATTACGAAAAAAATCCGGGCTGAAAAAACCTCTTAATATAATAATATGTGAAAATCTGAGGAATGCAAAAAATGAGTTTTACAATGGATTAAGAAAATATCTGCCTTCGGATTTCACCGAAGATGAAATGCCCGGACTCATCGAGACAAGTATTGGAAAAATGGTGCCAATTATGAAGGAAGAAGATAAGAAAAATGATATCCTTTTGGTTTATGCAGAATCGTTCAACACGCTGATACTTGATAAGAATGGGTTTAAGGGAGAACTGCCGGATATTTATGGTCTCGATATGAAAAATAATATGAAAGCTTATGTAGATAGAAAATTATTCATACATAATCTTGGTCATGCAGTAACATCATATTTAGGATATCTTTTCAATCCAAAATTAAAATATATCTGGGAAGCTGTTGATATACCTGAAATTGAACGGACAGCAAGAGCCGCTATGTGGGAATCGGGGTTATCATTGATTAAAGAATATCCGCAGGAGTTCAATAAAGCAAGCCAGGAAGAACACATTGAAGACCTTTTAAATAGATTCAAAAACAAATTTTTAAATGACACAATATACCGCGTTGGGCGTGACATTCAAAGAAAACTCGATCCCGATGACAGGCTTGCAGGGGCATTAAGACTGGATGTAAAACATGGTGTTGATTATAATAATACTGCAAAGGCAATTGCTGCTGCTATGCTCTTCAGGGCAGAGGATGAAAAGGGTAAGTTATTTTACAGGGACAAAATATTTATCAATGACATCTATTCTAAAGGCATGGAAAAAGTTTTAACTGGTGTCTGCAAGTTCGATAAAGTTTCAGATATTAAAATCATTGAAAAGATAGGTTCGTTTCACAAAAATATGATTGAGCAGACTTAATTCAAATAGTGTTCACGAAAAGATTTTGATTACCTTTTCTGTTTGTGACAACACCAACAGAGTGTATTGTAGGGGGCGGTTCGCGAACCGCCCCCTACAAACAGTTAATAAAATTTGGACTAATTAACCTTTTGACAGTCTTTGTAGGAACACCCCACGGCGTGTTCCTACGGTCTCCGAAAAAATTCAATCTCTCTTATCCATATCCGAGTATATTTTCTTTATACCGGAATAAGGTTTGGCAGGCTTTCCATTTTTTACGAGTCTGATTAGGTCTCTATATTTATAATTTTTAAAAGCTTCTATTCCCTTACCTCTAACATAAAGAAGAGCGGTTAAATTTGCAAACTGAACAGCTTCATTAATATTTAAATTTCCACTCTTAAACTTACTCAGATTTTTCACAATATAAGCATTAAATCCCGCTCTGAAAGAATCCCCCGCACCGACAGAATAAACTGCCTTAATGGAGGAATAGTAGTTTTCAATAAATTTTATAATAACTCCTTTCTTTGGTGAAAAATACTTTACTATTACATAATCTTTTGCAGTTACGGCAAAAATCCTTGAATTTTTGATATTTCTCCAGAATCTACTCTGAAGATACTCAAGAAAGGAATATGCTTTTGATATTTCATCGCTTTCAGGGGCACAGTTAATATTATAACGTCTAATCATCAACTCAACTTCGTCATTACTGCACATAAACAAATCCGCTGTATAAAGTGAAGGCTTAAGGAGGTCATACTTCTCGAGCTGATCGGCGTATGTATGCGTATCAACCATTACAACGGAACCCACATTTTTTATCCACTTAATCATTTCAGCAAGATTCCTACCCTTTTTTCTATCAGCTCCCCTGTCGAAAAGCCCGCTGTATCCAATCTGGACAACCTTCGGTCCTAATGCACGTATTTTTTCTTTTATCTCTTCAGTCATATCAAAATATCTTCCTGCTCCTTCAAAAAATGCAATAGTTCCCCTTTTCCCTTTTTCATCCCTCGGAATTATTGAAACATCAGTGTGCCACTTGGTTTTAATAACTCCGTCCGTATTTATTCCGCATTTTTTCATCCCCTGAATAAAAAACTCACCCCCATAATCATTCCCGACATTACCCATAATTCCCGTTTTAATTCCCAGAATGCTTGCTACCGGCGATATGTTGCCGCCCCCGCCGTAATGGGAGCTCTCAATCTGTTTTTTAGTTAATTTCGGCTTCCAGTGTATTGCCATCAAAGAACCATCTTCAATATTAATCTTTCCAACATCAATGGGTTCCTTTACATCATTCACCAATACTGCTATTCCTAAAAAATCTACTTTCCCCATAATATCTATTTTCCTCTTTAATTTAATAGTCTGTAGTTTAGCACTTTTAGCGATACTTATTCGAAGTATTTAAAAATTTCTTATAAAATTTTAAATATTATATAAATTAGTAATTAAAAGATACTTAAAATACTTAAGAAGTCCGGCTGCAAGCCTGCAAATTTCTAAAATTTGCTTCTTTTTTCGTTTATTAATTGTTATTTCGGATAAAACGTTATTAATATTTATACTGATACACTATAGCTCTCTGTTGGTGTTGTCACCAACAGAGAAAAATCAGATATTTTCATTTTTCTTAGCGCTCCAAAGGAACATAAATGTTTATTCTAAAGAGAAGGATGCTTAAGATGAAAATCTGTTGAATCCTGATACGCCTTTGCTACAGCAAGTAATTCAGCTTCGTTATAGAGCTTACCTGTAAATGAAATACCGGTAGGTGTTCCTTTTGCAGTAAATCCATTCGGCACTGAAATAGCAGGATGTCCCGTCAAATTTGTTAAAGTAGAATTATCCGTACCGTGAACAGGTACTATATAAATATCGATATCGTTCATCAATTTTTCCATAGCTTTCATAACCAGCGTACGCACCCGGTTTGCCAGAACGTATTCAACAGCCGGAATCATACGGGCTTTCCGGAAATTATTGGGCCAGCCACCTTTACCCTGCCGGACAAGAAGATCATCTCTGTCACTTCTTGTAAGTTCATCAAAAGCAGCAGCAGCTTCAACACTTAAAATAAAATTCAATGCACTTATTGGATAATCCGGCAATTCTACAGGCTTAAGTTTGAAGCCGAGCGCCTCCATTTTTTCAAGAGTTGCTTTATCATTATCTCTTAATTCTTTGTCTTTTTTCTCATCCTCAAAACCACTTTTTATATAACCTATTCTCAAATTTTTTATATCCGTCTTACAATCCCAATTGAAAGGAATATCTGCAACAGACAGGTCTTTTCCATCAGGTCCATATATTGAATCAAGTACAATGGCGCAATCTTCCACACTTCGGCATATCGGTCCTATTTTATCCATACTCCAACTCAACGCCATAGCTCCATACCGGCTGACTCTCCCGTATGTGGGCCTTAGTCCGGTAACACCACATCTTAAGGACGGTGAAAGAATAGAACCATTAGTTTCCGTACCGATTGAAAAACCGACCAATCCAGCCGCCGTAGCAGCACCCGGTCCTGCAGAAGAACCGCTTGAACCTTCTTCCGGATTCCATGGATTTCTTGTTTTTCCTCCAAACCATACATCCCCCATAGCAAGCGCCCCCAGGGTCAGCTTGGCAGTCAAAACCGCACCGGCATTTTCGAGGCGCTCGATAACCGTTGCATCCTCATCGATCAACTGGTCCTTATAAGCTGCTGCACCCCATGTTGTCTTAATACCTTTAGTTGAAAAAAGGTCTTTCACTCCGCAGGGAATCCCGTGCAGTGGACTCCGGTATATACCTTTCGCAATTTCTTCATCTGCTCTTTTTGCCTGCTTTAAGGCTAATTCTTCTGTCAGGGTAACGATACAGTGAAGTTTAGAATCATACTTTTTTAGACGGGAAAGATACATCTTTGTAAGTTCAGTAGAACTCACTTTTTTTAACCTTATCAATTTAGACAAGTGTGTGACCGGCAAAAATGCTAAATTCTCAAGGTTTGAAGGAACTTCCGAAACTTGTATATCGCTTATTTTAATCGGCTTTGAATTTTTCTCGAATTTCATTCCGGGAAGGACGGGATTAAAATATAAAGCAGGAGGAATATTGTTATCTATCGGAACTTTTCTCAGTTCCTCATATTTTTCAATATAACTATTCAATCCTTCAATCATCAATTCCCTTTCTTCATCGGTAAACTCCAAACCGGCTAACTGTTCAGCCTCTTTAAGCATTTTTACAGTAATACTTTTATCTCCCCTGCCCCGGCACTTGACAAAAAGTATTCCCGGCAGGAGAGTGGATGCCAACCCTATGCCTGTAAAATAAGATAAAAAAAGACGGCGGGTTAAATTTTTCTCACCGGATGAGTTTTTAGATTGCGAAATATTTGACATATAATTATCTTAATCTGTGAAATCAGTTTTCTAATTAGTGTAATCAGTGGTCTATTTTCGGGATAAAAAATCTAAACTTTATCAGGATTTCCAACCATTGCCTGAACGTTTACCGGAACTTTATTAAAATTTTCCACTTTATGCCCAAACTTTCCCAATGTATTTTCGACAACAAGGTACTCGAAATCGGGAATAACCACATCGTTCCAATTATCGCCAATACCCCGCAGAGCAACATCGAGCATCATAACAATTTGCTCTCCGAGCGGTTCATCCGAATCAAGGGTAATAGCACCGTAAAATTCCTGGCATTCGGTATAACCGGCATTATGAGTACCTGTGTAGGGCTTAAAATTTTCTAAATCGATTTTCTTCCCTATCTTTTTAGAAACCTCGTCGGAATATGAAGCAAAATAATCAACCAGCGCCTGTTCCTGAAGCCTTGCAGGAAGGTTGTTTTCCGCTACTTCTACAAATTTATCATAACCGACTTTGAACGCTCCCTCAACCATGTCAAACCAGTATTTCTGCTCTGGGGTAACTTTTGACGGGTCATCAACTACTATTACAGAACGGCGAAGGCAGGAATTAAGACCGTCCCGTTTAGGTGCTACACCTATATGGATATATTCGCCCTCATGTATCACCCTGTTTAAGGCTTTACCGATTAATCCGCGGTTTGCTTCACCTGCACCGACAATTACATCCCAGCCGTTCTCCTCAGAACCGAGCTGTTTTCCTACGAAATAAGCCCAGCTTGCAAGTTCAGTCTCCAGCATCCCGGGCTTTAAAACCGCTAACATCGCACGTATCATTGCATCCGCAATGACATTTGCATCTTTGATAAGCCTCAACTCAATATCAGATTTGATGTATTTTATTTTGTAGTATATCTCCTGAGCATCAACAATATTTTCCTTTCCATAAACACTTTCAAGATATTCGACTATTTCCGAAGGAATGACCTGTCGTGGTGTTAAAAGGGCTATCCTGTCCACTTTTTTATCGGCAGTTTCTTCTAAAACATCCTCAAGTCTTTCCGCTTTAACAGGATACTTCTCATCGGCGAGCTGGAGCATTTCAACTTTATGTACCTTAACTCCTGCCCTGGGCGCAAGCTGTTCCGCTATGTAGCCGCCTTCAAGACCTGCAATTATATGAAAGCCGGTCTTTCCTATCGCTCCTGCGACCTGCTCGACGTGTATATTGGTATTACCTCCTAAATAAGGAACATCGCCGTTATAATGTTCATCGGAAAATACGAATCCAACATCAAAACCTGCTTCGCTCAATTTCTTATAAGTCAATTCCTGCCGCCTTTTAAACTCTTCGAGAGGTGTGCTGTAAAGTTTGTCTATACCAGGTGTAGTCTTAAGCACCTCTATAACCTTATCGAAATCTTTTCTTGCTTCACTTATTTTTACTTCTGAATAACCCATTATCTCCTCCATTTTTTTTTATTACTATTTATTTAAAATATTTACAAATTATAGTTACTATATGAAAAGTTATAAACAAATAAAACAGTTAAGGATTTTGGAAAAAATTAATAATAACCTCTGCCGAATGTTGATCCGCCATAATTCCTCTTCTCTATTTTAAGGTCTTTTAAATTTGGGCTTTTGATTCTTATGATAACAAAAAATCCTTTTAACCTGCCTACCGGACTCCAGTCAAACCGGAGCTCCCAGCAGTGAAGATCTCTGTAAAAGGTAAAATCATTATAAATTATTTTCTTACTTATTAAATCAAATTCGGCTCTATAATCAATTTTCCAGTTTTTTGTCAGCTTAAAATCAAGCTTCGGTGTAATTGAAAATCTCTCATCCGGTCGAACAGGATTAAATTTATTTAAAGTATATCTTAATCCCATAGAAAAATTCCACGGTATTCCCATAGAGGGCGAGCCGCTGTCTTCAAAGAATCTATTCTGTTTGTCTTCTTTCGTGGTTGTTTCAAAATTTTCCTCAGATGTAAGCTCAGTGGAAACTGTGGATTCTTCTTTAGAGCCTGTTAATCGAAAACTTGTTACTGCCTGAAAATTAACCAGTCTTGGAAAACCTTTAATTATTTTGTCAACGACCTTTCTTTGTTCAGCATCATACGGGTAAAATGAATGAACTGAATGGAAATCTATATCAAAAAAACTCAACGTTCTGAAAGATGTTCTCAAGTTCCCGAGTTTAAAATTTTCTCTGGTAAAATTGTAATTAGTGGAAAAATCCAGATTGAAAAGGTCCGATTTAGATTCTTTTTCACCGTTTGAAGTTTTCATCTGGAATAGATTCTGCAAGCTTAAAGACATAGATTGACTTTTTCCTGCCGGTGTACCTCCAAAGATTGAACTGGAAAATCGGTCATATCTGACGGGCTCACCAAGAGAATCAATTGCTGTGGTATAATATCCGAATCCTTCTGAAGAAAAATCGGGCTGATATGAGAAACTTATACTCGGAGTAATAGTGTGGCGTATTGCCTTTATATTTCCCAAATTTGGTGAAAACATTCCGTAAATTTTAGTATTAGCCGAAAATCCTGTGTTAAATATTCTTCTCGAAGCAAAACCTTTCTCTTCTGTTTGTGTTAATTCTTGATTTTGGTCTAAAATCATTTTATCGGATGTCAAAAACCATTCCTCCCTATAACTTAAAGAGGGATTTAAAACCAAATGTTTGAATATTTTTTGAGGGGCAAGAATATTTAACGAATGCTGAGTTCCATTTCTCATTTGTTCATCAAATGGTTCATCTACACTGTTTCTCCTTTTAATATTTCGATTTACAAGAACAGAATTGTATCTGAAATTAATTGTGTTAAACCATTTTTCTTTGACCGTAGAAGCAGATTCTGAAGAATTCCTTTTAAATAAATATATCGGTGAGGTGTGGTTAAAACTGATTTGAGGAAAAGTTTCAGATATATTGCCAAGCTCAAGGTCCTGTCTTCTTCTAATATTTATCGAAATGCTGTTTTTTGATTTTTGCCAGTTCTTATTTAAGGTTGCGTTTGAAATGAGTTCCCTGATTGACCTGTAGTTACGGTTTAAACTCATATTCTTGTAAAAACTGCCATCGGAAGCAAACTTACCGTTTATTGAAAAATTCATATCAGGGCTAATCTTATGACGGTGGTCAATTTGCAAATCCCAGCGCTTTTCCTTCCCTCCGGTGATAATATTTTTATTAGTTATCGAACCGGTGATATTGCCCGATAGAATATATCTTTTTGAGTATCTTGAATCTCCCCGTAACATAAATCCCGACTTTTCAAAATAATCTGCAATAAGCTTAACATCCATATAGTCGTTCGGGGCGAAATAGTATCCGAGTCCCCTCAAAAATCTGCCCTCATTTTGAGTAGTGCCGAATGTGGGAAATAAAATGCCGGAATGTCTGCCTCTTCTGATTGGAAGCACAGCAAAAGGAAAATAAAACACGGGCACGTCTCTTATGTAAATTATAATCGGTTTCACAACTATCTTATCATCAGCTACCATCTTCATTTTACCCCCTTTAAATCTAAAGTGGGGGTGGTCTTCTATATCACAAGTTGTAAAAAATCCGTTTTTTATCTGGAAAACCTTTTCTTTCAACATTGTAATATCTTCACCGAAGTAGTGACCGTCTTCAAACTTTGTCCTGCCTTCTTTAACGACTCCCTTTTTTGTTTTTATATTGTAAACTATTCTCTTGCCACTGAATGGTTCCTGCCCTTCCTGTTTGAAAATCGGAACCGCTGTCAACTGGGTGTTATTTTTTCCATCAATACCTGTATCTTGAATACTTTCTGCAATTATTAAACTGCTGTCTAAAAGAACAGTGATTTTACCCGCCTCGAGAGACATATTTTTATATACAACTTTTGCAGGTTTGGATTGGTCTCCGAATATATATATAATTTTTTTATCGAGTGTGTACTCAATCGGTGAGCCGTAATATTTAACAATAGTATCGGATGCTGCATCAGCAGTGGAAACCGAATCCAATGGAATGTTCTGAATTGCGTTGTTTTCTGTCTGTCTTGAAGCAGGGAATGAATAAAAAGGAAATGACAAAAAAGTAAATATTAGAACAATTTTCAAATAAATTGAATACATCTTTCGATTTACGATTTACGATTTACGATTTACGATTTATGATTTATGAATGATAAGTAAAATCGTAAATTGCAAATTATTTATGTTCTAAATATCGTCTTTTCAGATATAATAACATCAACCGGAATATCATTATTTGTAACCGGAATATCATCCACTATCTGAAAATCATAAGCCAGTGCAAATTTTGGAGTATTAACATTAGAGAGAAATTTATCGTAATATCCTTTTCCATGACCAATTCTGTTTCCTTTTTTATCATAAGCAACCCCGGGAATAATGATCAGGTCAGCAATATCCGCACCAATGAAATACTTCTCCACCGGCTCCCAAATCTTAAATTTGTTCTTTTCCAGTCCGTTAAGAGTTTTTAATTCCGAATGAAAAAGAATTTCCTTTTCTTTATTTACAATAGGGACGATAACTTTTCCCTTGTTTTTTAAAAAAGAATCAATTATAGGAAAAGTATTAACCTCACTGTTGAATGATGAAATATATATATGTAATATCTTAGCTTCAGCGTATTCTGTCGTAGTATATAGATTTTGCTCGATTAAAGTATTATTTTTCTTAAGGATTTCATCCGAAATCTTTCGCCTTGCAGCTCTAACATTTTTTCTTATGTTCTTTTTTTCTTCTAATATCCCCTGACAACTGTCGATATGCATATTTGCAAAACCTACCGGCTTTAAAATGAAGAAATCAGACTCTTCCGAATATCTTCGGGTTCCGTTTCCGGTGGAAAAAAATGCTTACCCTTTTTAAAAAAAAGTTGCATTAATTATTTTAAAGAATTCAGTGCTTCATAATTTGCTTTTATTGTATTTTCAAGATCTTCTTCAGAATGAGCAATCGAAATAAATGCAGCTTCAAACTGAGAAGGCGGAAGATAAATTCCGTTTTTTAGCATATTATGAAAATATATGTTAAATTTTTCAGTATCGGAATTAGCCGCTGAAGCAAAATCTGTAATTTTATTCTCATTGAAAAACAGAGTTGCCATTGAACCGGCCCTGTTATATTGAATATTTAAACCCAGCTTCTTACAGTTCTCTATTATCCCTTCTTCTAAGAACTTTGCCAATTTTTCTAATCTTTCATAAAATCCCTTTTCCAATAAAAGACTGATAGTTTTGTAGCCTGCATTCACTGCTATCGGATTTCCTGAGAGAGTTCCTGCCTGATAGACCGGACCATCAGGAGCCAGATAGTCCATAATTTTCGTTCTGCCGCCATAAGCACCGACAGGAAATCCACCTCCGATAATCTTACCAAGAGTTGTCAAATCGGGCAAAATGTTATATAACTCCTGTGCTCCGCCTCTTGAGACTCTGAAACCGGTTATTACTTCATCAAATATAAGAATAATGCCGTTATCTTCGGTTACTTTCCTAAGGTCTTCAAGAAACCCGTCATCAGGCAATATAACACCCATATTGCCGGCAATCGGTTCTACAATCACAGCGGCAATCTCCTTTTCAATCCCATTGATTGCACTCTTTACAGATTCTATATCATTATATTTTGCTATTATCGTATCGGAAGCATTACCCTTCGTAACGCCCGGACTGTCGGGAATTCCCAGTGTAAGAGCGCCGGAGCCCGCTTTAATTAAAAAAGAATCCCCGTGACCGTGGTAACAACCATGAAACTTTAAGATTTTATCTCTTTGAGTATAACCCCTCGCAAGTCTGACTGCGCTCATAGTAGCCTCTGTTCCGGAATTAACCATCCTAACCTTTTCAATAGAAGGAACAATTTCCACGATAAGTGATGCAAGTTTTGTTTCAATATCTGTCGGTGTGCCAAAACTTGTGCCATCTTCAACTTTTTGCTTTAAAGTTTCAACAATCACAGGATTTGCATGACCGAGAATCATAGGTCCCCAGGAACAAACATAATCGATAAATTCATTCCCATCTTCAGAATAAATCTTCGACCCTTTTGCACTCTTAATGAATATCGGACTGCCGCCGACTGAACGGAATGCCCTTGCCGGACTGTTTACACCGCCGGGGATATACTTTACAGCCTCTGAATAAAGCAACTTCGATCTTTCTAAATTGAATTCTTCCATTTTTTATCACTTCTTTACTTCGGTGACACAACAAAATATTCTAAAAATATTGTCGAATTTTTCCTATTAAAAACTCAATTGTAAAATGCGGATTTAAACTTATTTGATAGAGAAATGCATCGGCATATCTCTATTTTTTTGATGCATTATTTATTAAAAGAAAGTACGTCTTTTGCAAAGTATGTAATTATGATATCTGCACCTGCCCTCTTTATAGATGTCAGAACTTCAATAATAATTTTCTTTTCATCAATCCACCCCATTTTTGATGCAGCTTTTATCATAGAATATTCACCTGAAACATTATAAGCAGCCAACGGAATGTTAAATTCTTCTTTTGTTCTGCGAATTATATCCAGATAGGAGAGAGCCGGCTTTACCATCACAATATCGGCACCCTCTTCGATATCTAATGCAATTTCTCTCATAGCCTCATCAGAATTAGGAGGATCCATTTGATACGATTTCTTGTCTCCGAATTGCGGTGTCGATTCGGCTGCCTCACGGAACGGACCATAAAAGGCTGAAGCATACTTTGCAGAATACGCCATTATCGGAATATCGTCAAAATTGTTTTCATCGAGTGCGAACCTGATTTTTTTTATTCTACCGTCCATCATATCAGAAGGAGCAATGATATCGGCACCGGCTTCTGCATGAGAAACTGCCATCCCTGCAAGGAGTTCAAGGGTTTTGTCATTATCGACAACATCATTATCTCCAATCACGCCGCAGTGACCATGGTCGGTATATCCACATAGACAAACATCGGTAATTACTATCAGCTCCGGTACTTCTTTTTTTATCTTTCTTACCGACTTCTGGATAATTCCCTTATCTGAATATCCTTCGCTTCCAAGAGAATCTTTCTTTTCCGGAATTCCGAATAAGATTATCCCGGGAATCCCAAGGTCATATACTTTTTTGCATACCTTTACAATATTGTCCATAGACATCTGATAAACATCCGGCATTGAATTTATCTCACTTTTCACTCTGCTGCCGGGACAAACAAAAAGCGGATAAATAAAATCGTCCGCAGATATTTTTGTCTCCGCAACCATCCTGCGAAAATTTTCATTTTTTCGCAGCCTGCGAAGTCTGTTTACTGGAAATCCCATTTTATTACACTCATAAATTATTATAAGTAAATTAATTTAACTTTCTAAGTTATATCAAAAATTTAAAAATGTCAAGCATATTATATGTCACAGATTTATCAAAATAATACAATTTGCTAATTTGAATTTAAAAAATACTTGAAATTTACAACTTTTAGTTTAAATTATATTATAGAGAGTTTAGCAAGTTTTACATTTTCATATTTTCAAATAATGTGGAATATTTCATAATATGAAAACATCATTAAAATACGGTAAAGATGAAATAAAAATTGAAATCCCCGATTCAAAGGTTACAGGTATTTACTTACCCAGTGAAAAAGAAGGTTTAAACGATACGTACTCAGAAATAAAAAAGGCAATAAATAAACCTATAAAATCAAAAAAGCTTTCCGAGATAGCTTCTGAAGGTAAATCCGTATCGATTATCGTTGATGATGCTACTCGTCCGATTCCCACATCGGAAATACTTCTGCCGCTGATAGATGAGTTGAATTTACACGGCATAAATGACAGTGATATTACTGTCGTTATTGCTGCCGGAAATCATAGAAATGCTACTGAAACCGAAAAAACAACTATTTTAGGTTCTTTGAAAAACAGAATTCGAATTATTGACCATAACTCTGAAAATTATAATCATCTAATCTTTATCGGCTCTACATCAAAGGATAATAAAATTTATGTAAATAAAACTGCGTATGAATCAGATATAAGAATTATCATCTGTGATGTTGATTTTCATTTTTTCTGCGGTTATGGAGGTGGAGCAAAGAGCATTTTCCCGGGTATTGCTGCTAAGGAATCAGCAGAAAGAAACCATTCAATGATGATACACCCCTCGGCAAAGGCTGGAATAATCAAAGGAAATCCCGCCAGAGAAGAAATCGATGAAGTCGGAAAAATGTTTAGAATTGATTTTCAAATTGCCGTAGTTCTGAACAGTAATAAAGAAATCGTAAATGTTTTTGCCGGAGATATAAATGAAACTTTTTTGAAAGGTATTGAAATTTGTGATGAGATGTACAAAGTTATTGTTCCGAAAAGGGCTGATATCGTTATAGTTTCGTGCGGAGGTTATCCGCTCGATATTGATTTGTACCAGACTCAAAAATCCACAGAAAATGCAATTAAGGTTGTTAAAGAAGGGGGTAAAGTTATAGCTGTAGCTGAATGTGCTTTAGGATTCGGCTCGGATGTTTTTGTCGAATGGATGGAAAATGCCCGTTCGATTGATGAAATTATTAAAAATATTGAAAATGATTTTAATATTGGCGGACACAAGGCATTTCTTTTTGCAAGACAGATGAAATGGGCTGATTTATTCTTATATTCAGTACTTCATCCCGATATTGTAAAAGAAATGTTTATTAATCCCGTTAATTCTGTTGAAGACATAATATCGATAATAGAAAATTTCGAAAGTGTTATAATTCTCCCTGAGGGTAATTTAACCCTGCCGGAATTATCATCTTCTTAATAAAATAAATGTAATTCGTGACAAAATAATTTATTCTATTTACGGACTAAACACTCATGTGCCTGAGGCACACCACGAATGATGAAAATCTTTTCACTGCAGAGATGCAAAGACGCAGAGAATTAATGGGTGAATGAGTAGATGAGTAAATGAGTTGAACTGTTCCTTATCAACCCATTCACTCTCTGTCTCACTGCGGTCTATTTTCGTATTAAACCCTCATGCTCTTTCAGAGCGCCACGAATTATGAAAATATCTGATTTTTCTCTGTTGGTGACAACACCAACAGAGAGCAGAAGGGCAGAACAGTGTTCTGCCCCTACATCATTTTCTGAAACTTTGTGCCTCTGTGCCTTTGTCCCTTTATTTATTTTCGGAATAATTTCTGTAGGATTCTTGGATTTTTTTTTAATCACTATATAGTGACGCATACCCGTTCAGCGGAAGTTTTTAGCAGAACCTTCATTAATCCATAAATCAAGCCTAGGTGATTCCCAGTTATACGGCTTTCCCAAAATGTCTAAATCACCATCTCCATCCAAATCGGCAATTCCGGACTCGTGAAGACCATAACCCTCAGCAACTGTTATTGTTGTAAAATCCCCGTTACCATTACCCAATAAAATTCTTATTTTAGAATCCGGATTACCTTTACTCAGCCGCATTTCTGCATTAAATATATCAAGGTTACCGTCACCGTTGAAATCAATTATGGCTAATGAATGCCCATTGTCAACCTCTTTCACAAGCTCCTTACCGACCCATTTATCTTCTTTCCATTCGTAGATTATCAATGGAGCTATGCCGTCACCGACTACGAGAACAACTTCGGGTCTTCCACCTTTAATAAGCTGTCCTGCCGCCGACCTCGAAAATGCATAACTGTCATCGACGATATTCATTGTGAAATTTGTTCCTTCATTGTGCTTAAACCATCTGCCGCCCCCTATAATGTCAAGCTTTCCGTCTCCGTCTATATCTGCCTTGGCTAATCCCTCATGTTCATTAGGGGATTTCCAGCCGGGATATGTCCCCCGCTGTTTAATTTCTTCTTCACTTTTGTAAGAATAAATCTTCGTGAATTCCCAGGGCTCGGTTATTTCCGGATGTTCTGGGATTTCGGCAATATACAGCTTGTTAAAACCCTGATTCCAGAATACAAGCTCGGTTTTTCCATCACCGTCAAAATCACCAAACATCTGGTCATGTTGCTTATTTTTGCCAAATTTTTTTATTTCCCGGCGTTTCCACGGCGTGTCGGGCTCATAATGAGGGTAAGGATTTTCCCACCACCATACTTTATTACATCCTCCGTCTCCACCGAAAACCACATCGAGGTCATTATCTCCATCTATATCATAAAAATCGGACCCAGCCTCGATGCGCAGTTGAGTATCATCTACAATATATCTTGTCCATCCATCAGAATTCCTGCGAAACCAGACGACAGAAGGCGCCTGAGTTCGCTCAGTTATAATAAAGTCATTTATACCGTCTTTATCGACATCAAAAACGGCAGAAGCAGTCTGCTGATCACCGGAATTCGGTACAGAAATATCACTATTTACACTCGATAAATGTTTCCAATTAATTACTTCACTAATAGGTGATTCCGGAGAAATTTTACTTTTTTTTTTATTGTAAGCAATCTTTAAGACAATTCCGGGCCAATTAACCTCGATACCGTGATGTTCGGTCGATGAATAAGTATAAGGTTTATTAACGCCGGGGTGAATATAATCGAGCGGAACGTCTATTTCATCATAACTAAGGTCATGTTCTAAACCCACACTGGATACGATTTTTTTACTATTCAATCCTATTTCTTCAGCGTGTGCTCCGGACCAGCTTACTAAAAGCATTTTGGCACCTGTTGCCTTGTCTAAATCATCTAAAACATCTATGTAACATTTATGAGTTTTCCCTGCACGGGTCGCCCATTTTTCCGGAACAAAATAAGGTTTGTACAGCTTCACTGACCTATCCTTCCTGACAAAATCAATATTCTCAACAGCCGGAGTTAAATAACATATATCGTTTTTGTCTATAATACGTGCCATTATTTTAATCGGTTTTTCCTGGTCGGGAACCCAATCGGTATTCCACGTTATACTATATGGTGCTTCGACTGCCGTACCAAGATGATGCTGAATTTTTCCATAATGATAATTATAATGCCACTGGCTCCAGATATTATCCCCTTCATAATTAAAATCTTCATAATACCCGATAAAATCAATTTGCCTGATACCGGCAGGACTGGATGCTGTTGCTCTCACTGTTGGATTTTCATCAATCGATGAACCCTGAGCAGGCGAGGTTATTTCACCCGTAGGATGCGCTTTTAATTCCGAATAATAAACACGGAAGGTTACACCGTAAACAAGAAACTGTCCCCAGCCAAAATCATAACATTTCTGACCGAAGGTGGTAAATTCAAATTTGTTTTCACCCTCCTTAAAAATAGACAGCGGCACCTCTACGGTCGGATAAGTCATTGTTTGATAACATTCCGGATTACCTCCGGGAATGGAAACAGCTTCGGGAATTTTAAACCATTCCTTATCATTTATTCGGATTCTTTTATTATGTGTACCAGTATGACACTGCAGCATCTCAATATATATTTCTGCCTTAATAGCATACTTAAGATCGTCAATATTTACAAAATTAGTAGGATTGGGAAGAAATTCCTGCGCCCCAGGATGAGAGGCATTCGGATCGGTAACTCTCTGCCACTTACCTGCATTGACCCATGGTCCGTTCCACTTATATTCCCGGAAGATAGAACCGGGTTCGAGATTGACAGGCGGACGGTCAGCACATCCGGTAATAAACAGAAAAACATATCCGGACAATAATAAGAATGTAATCGTTTTAATTGAATTTTTTAATTGCCGCATAGTAGAATTCTCTTTGATTATTATTTTAATATTTTAACTTGACTTAAGCATAAATCTCTTTTCATTCTGTATTGCCCTAATTTTCAAGCTTTGTGTAGAATGTTTCTCTGAAGGAACAAACGGTCGCTTGCCTCTACAGATTTATTTACAATTAATAAGCAATAATTATTGCCTAATAATAAACATTTTTTTGATTTGAAACAAATGATTTTATTTCTTGCTGGGTAAAAATATTTTGAAATAAGCGATAATCCACCGAGTTGTTACTAATACTGTCGATTTCTTTCAAATTTATGAGCTTTTTAAGAATCGGTCAATCAGATTAATATATTGTCCATAATGTTTATAGGCAAGTTGTAATTAAACTGTTATTTATATATATATATTAATATGATGTTATCTATTAAAATACATAAATAATAATTCTATCATATTGAAAATTCGTAAATATCAATAGATTTTTAAATGTATCTAACAAATTATATTGACATTTTTAATGTTTTTTTTATATTATAAATTATTATATTATTTTAAATTTAAAATAAAGTTATAACGATATTAATTAAATATGGAGATTGAAAATGGGAAAGACATTTAATTTAGAACCAAAAGAGGTTAAACCGGTCAATACCAAGTATCGCCGAATCAGCACTAAGATACCGGTTCCTGATTCGCTTGAAATACTGAATAGACTTCATAAATATGAACCCCGGTCAATGAGCGGCCAGCCGCTTATTGTATGGGATAAAGCCGTGGGCATTAATGTTTATGATAAATGGGGGAATATGTGGCTTGATTGGAGTTCTGGCGTATTGGTTACAAATGCCGGACATTGTGCACCGGAAGTTAAAGAAGCAATTATAAAGCAGGCTGAAAAAGGCTTGATTCACAACTATTGTTTTCCAAGTGAATTACGTGTAGATCTTTCTGAAAAATTAGTCTCTCTTACGGCTCCGGAATTAGACAAGGTTTTTCTGCTTACAACCGGTTCGGAGGCTACTGAGAATACTGTAAAATTAGCCAGAACATACGGTAAGATGCATTTTGGAGAAGAAAAAATTGCCATTGTTTCGTTTGAAAAAGATTTTCACGGAAGGACTCTCGGTGCCCAGATGATTGGAGGAATTCCATCTCTTAAAGAATGGATTGTAAATGTTGATAAGGATATGGTGCAGGTTCCCTTCCCCGACGGATTCAGAACTACCGATACAAGCTTTGAACTGTTTGAGAAATCCCTGGAAAGACAAAATATTTCTCCATCGAGGATTGCCGGTGTTATCCTTGAAACTTATCAGGGAGGAACAGCGAGTTTTGCTCCGGTTGAATATATGCAGGAACTATCTAAATGGTGTAAAAAGAATAACGTTTTATTGATATTTGATGAAATTCAGGCTTGTTTCGGAAGAACCGGGAAAATGTTTGCTTATGAACATTATGGAGTTGAAGCAGATTTGATATGCCTGGGTAAAGGGATAACAAGTTCTCTACCATTAGCTGCCGTGGTTGGAAAAACGAAGATTATGGACATATACGAACCCGGAGAGATGACCAGTACGCACAGCGGAAACCCGATATGCTGTGTTGCGGCTATTGCGAGTATTAATAAGATAATAAATGATAATCTGGTTGAAAACGCTGCGAATATGGGTGAAGTATTATTTGAGGGACTCGATAAACTGAAAGATAAATACAGCTCGGTTATTGGTGCTGTTCACGGTAAAGGATTGGTTGCCGGCGTGCAGACAATTAAAAATGGCGGAATTGAACCCGACGGAGACCTGGCTTTTAATGTCATATCGAGATGTGTTGAAAAAGGTTTGTTAATGTTTGCTCCTGTCGGATTTGGGGGCGCTACAATAAAAATTAGCCCCCCGCTCATAATTAATGAAGAAGCTTTAAAAGAAGGTATTCAGGTTCTGGATGAAACTTTTGAAGAAGTATTATCGGAAATGTAAGGAATAGGGAATACAGAAGCCAGAAGCCAGAAGCCAGAATATAGAAGAATGCTAAAAGCTAACAGCTAACGGCTAATAGCTAATAGCTAACAGCTAATATCAATCAGTAATTCAATAATATAGGAGAATAAAAAAATGAGTGATTGGGATGGAAAATTAGACGTAGTTTTAATCGGTGGAGGAATGATAAGTTTAGAAGTTATAATTCCAACTTTATTTCAGGAAAGAAGGGAAGGAAGGATAGGAAAAGTTTCAATCTGCAGTCTCGATGCTAAGTCAATAAAACGAGTTCAAAATGAATTTCCCGATGATGAATTTATTCCTTATCCTGACCCTGAAAAGGTTGAAGATGAAACAAAACCATATCCTGAAGAATACAAAAGAGCTGTCGATACCCTTGGGAATCACGGATTTGTGTTAGTTGCCACTCCCGACCATCTTCACACACCTATTATTATGTATGCTATTGAAAAAGGGAAAGACGTGGTTTGCGAAAAACCTCTTTGTTTAAAGGTTGAAGAAGTCTGGAAAATTCAGAGGGCTGCTAAAGAAAAAGCGTTATATGTTTATACAGATTATCATAAGAGACACGACAGAGCACTAAGAGGATTAAAATACAGAGTTGCGAAAGGTGATTTAGGTGAGATTTTATATGGACATGCCTGGATTGAAGAGAAAAAAGAAATGCCGTTGAAAAACTTTGCAGCCTGGGCAAGGGAAAGTTCTTCATTTGAATATATTGGCGTTCATTATGCTGATATTTACTATTTTGTTACAGGCTTATTGCCTAAAAGAGTAATTGGATTTGCCCAGAAAAAATATCTGCCGACACAGGGAAAAGATGTCTATGATGCCGTTGAAGCAACCGTAGAATGGGAAAATGGTTCTGTATGCTGGATTCAGACGAACTGGATTCTTCCACAATCTACTACTTCTCTTACCAATCAGGGTTTTCAGATAACAGGCACAAACGGGGAATATAAGGCTGACCATAAAGACCGAAACTGCTATTTTGTAACCGACGACGGAGGTTATGAACATTACAATCCGAACTTTTTTAAGATTTTTAATTCATGGGACCATCCCGGCAAGACTGATTATGTTGGATACGGTTATGAAAGTCTGGTTCAGGGTTATAATGATATCCGGAAAATCTTAATGGAAACTGAAGGAATGACCGATGAAGAAGCTAAAAGTAAAAGAGAAGAAATATTAAAATCATTTGAGGAAACCCGTCCACTCCCAAATCAGGCACTAATCGGAACAGCTATTAATGAAGCCGTCAGAATAAGTATGGAAAACGGCAGCAGATGGGTTGAATTCGATGAAAAGATGTACCCCAGGTTAACCTGATTTATTGAATATAATTTATTGTCCATAACATGCATGCTTTCCAAGTTCAGAAATATATACAGAGTACATATATATGATGCAACGGCAAAAAGTCTGAAAAACTAATTGTTTAGTGTTTTTTTATTAATTTAAAAACTGGATTCCCGTTTTCACGGGAATGACAGTACTGCT
>SDBU01003295.1_pt1 | contig 20617 bp, 13 predicted proteins | sample 2277071 | NCBI WGS metagenome assembly SDBU01 (sample SAMN10397929, study PRJNA504765) | marine sediment metagenome | isolation source: marine sediment core GS08_GC12, 126 cmbsf | place: Arctic Ocean: Gakkel Ridge, Loki's castle | collected 2008
CAGCCTGTTTGTAGGGTATTTAATAATTATAATAATTTATACGGGAGCAAAAATGGCCGAAGAAGAAAAATGTGAAGAATGCGGAAAAATCTTAAAAGACAAATCGCACGAGCCCTACTGCCAGCAATGTGATGAGAAACTGGACAGGCAGTTCGATACTATTGAAGATAATATATCGATTTTCAAAGAACTCCTTGATAGTGAAATAGAGATCTTAAAAAGATTTGAAGAGGAAGATATTGAGGATCTTTTTAAGAGAGTATATAAGAAATTAGTAAAAGAAGAAGGTGGACTAAAACAAGAGAGCATATTGGTCTTAAATAAACTAAAAAAAACATTTAACCTGGATGAGTCAGGGCTGGGCCTCGATAATCTGCCCAAGGCAAAAGATGTTGAAAGGGCAAGACCCAAAGAACAGTGCCCACAGTGCAGTAAAAAAATAAAGGAAGATTTTAACCTTTGCCCTTATTGCGGTCATAAACTTAATGATGATTTTGTTGAGTAAGCCAACTGTTTTATCCGATTTATATTTCTAAAAAGTCATTTTTTATATTCTTAAGTATACTACTTTAGCTGTGCCCATGGCTTATTTTTTTATTTATGGAATCTGAGCAAAAAGAAATTTTAACCGGTAGCCTAAGAAGGCTCCTTTTTAAATTCTCCCTACCGTCCATTATTGGAATGCTGATCAGTGCCCTTTATAACTTTACAGATACTATATTTGTGGGCAATGGTGTAGGCCCCCTGGCTATAGCTGCACTTACAATCGTACTTCCGGTACAGATCATAATGCTGGCAATAGGCCTGATGATAGGTGTTGGAGCTTCTTCAATAATATCCAGGGCCCTTGGCAGAAAAGACAGGGAACTGGCAAAAAATGCTGCAGGAAATGCCTTTATAATAAACCTCGTCATAAATATTTCTCTCATGGTCCTGGCATTTTTCTTTATTGACGAGATCCTGCTATTTTTTGGAGCTTCAAGCGAAGTACTGCCGTATGGCAGGGATTATCTAAGCGTGATCCTTATTGGTTTTATTTTCTTTTCCTTTTCCCTTTTCTCAAATTATATTATCAGGGCAGAGGGAAGACCCAGGGCTGCAATGTATCCCATGATCATTGGTGCAGTATTAAATATAATACTTGATCCCATTTTTATTTTTGTCTTAAAAATGGGAGTGAGGGGTGTTGCCATTGCCACTATCATCAGCCAGCTCGTGTCCTCAATTTTTATTATTTCTTATTTTAATTATAGTAAAAGTATTTTTAAGCCGACTCTCCAGATGTTTAAGCTTAAAAAACCCCTGGTCAAAAACATAATATCGATCGGGTTTCCCTCATTTTTGATGGCTGTAGTTGATAGTGTCATATTTTTACTGTTTAACAGGACCATACTCCATTACGGAAGTGACCTTTATATAGCAATTGCCGGAATCACCATAAGGATTATAGACTTAATCGTTATGCCTATTATAGGGATGGCTCATGGTTTCTCTACTATTGCCAGTTTTAACTATGGGGCCAAATCATACGAAAGGGTTAAAAAAGTCATGGGAGAAGCTGTTCTATGGACAACAATAATCGCCATACTTGGTTTTATTGGTACTATGTTTTTTCCGGAACAGTTAATAAGTATTTTTAGTGATGATGCTGCATTTATCAATAAAGGCATAGTCCCGATGAGGATCATTGTAATAATGTTTCCAGCTCTGGGATTTTTAATAGTGGGCGGAAGCCTCTTCCAGGCAATCGGAAAACCTGTTCCGGCCCTTATAAACACTTTATTCAGGCAGGTAATATTTTTAATACCTGCTTTTTTTATACTACCATTATTTTTTGGGCTAAATGGAGTAATGATGGCCTGGCCAGTTTCTGATTTTCTTGCTTTTCTGGTTACGGGAATCTTTGTATTAAGGGAGATCAGGATATTAAATAAAAACCTGGAAGAAATCAAGGCTGCATAAATCATTTCTCCCGTATTTCAATTTATTTTCTATTAAATCGATTCCTTAAAAAATCTGCTAAATAATTATTGACTTATCAGTCTCGTAAATCTAACATTTGTCTGGTTTATTATTTTAATGGTCATGCAAAAACAAAAAGAACAAATTTTAACTGAAGACCCAAGGAAGCTGCTTTTTAAATTCTCTCTTCCTTCCATAGTGGGAATGGTGATAGTGGCCCTCTACAATTTTGTTGATACCATCTTTGTGGGAAATGCCGTAGGGCCGGATGCAATAGCCGGGCTTACTATTGTCCTTCCAATAATGATCTTTATGATTGCAGTCGGGCTTCTGGCAGGTGTAGGGGCAGCTTCAATTGTTTCCAGGGCTCTTGGAAGAGATGATAGAAAGACAGCAGTTGCCGCAGGCGGAAACAGTATAATAATCAACCTGTCTTTAAATATTGTTTTAATCATACTGATCTATATTTTCAGGGCCGATATACTCACTTTTCTGGGAGCTTCGGAAATGGTACTTCCTTATGCTATGGAATATCTGGAGATCATAGTATTTGGCTTTATTTTTTTTACCTTTTCTATAAATTGCAACCACCTGATCAGGGCAGAAGGAAAACCCAGGGCATCGATGTACGCTCTCCTTATCGGATCATGCCTGAATATGGCTCTTGATCCTGTATTTATTTTTGGTTTAAACATGGGAGTAAGAGGTGCGGCCATAGCTACAGTCATAAGCCAGGTAGCATCCACAATATATATACTTGGATATTTTATGTCAGGCAGGAGCCTATTTCATTTTAAATCCCAAATGTTTAAATTAAAAAAAGCTATCTCCAGGGAAATCATAACTGTTGGTTCCCCCTCTTTTTTTATGGAGGCCATAGGAAGTATAATGTTTCTATTGTTTTTACGGGTAGTAGCGAAGTATGGAGGAGATCTTTATATAGCTATAACCGGTATCGGCATTAGAATAATCGATCTTATTTTTATGCCTATCCTGGGCATCAGCCAGGGCTTTTCACCAATAGTCAGTTTTAATTATGGAGCAAAGGCCTATTCAAGGGTAAAAAAGATCTTAAAGGAAACTTTTTTGTGGACAACGATCATTACTTCAGTTGGATTTATAGCAATGGTTATATTTCCTGAATTTTTAATAAATATTTTTAGCAATGATCCTGACCTGATAGAAAAAGGCGTGGGGCCTCTAAGGATTATCGCAATGCTTGCTCCATTATGGGGATTTCCAATACTGGGCGGGGCATTCTTCCAGGCAATAGGAAAACCTGCTCCGGCAATGTTAATAATATTATCAAGGGATGTACTTTTCTTTGTGCCTGCAATACTTGTCCTTCCTATATTTTTTGATCTACTTGGAGTGTGGCTGTCTTGGCCCGCAACAGATATCTTTTCTGTTTTGATCACTAGCATCTTTTTACTGAGGGAGATAAAAGTGATCAATAAAACTATGGCAAAAGAAAAAAGCTTGCTCAGGAAGGCATAGACAGCCTAAAGGTAATTTATTTTTATTAGTTAAAGTTATGGCAGAATAATACATTGGAGCCTCAAGGTTATGATATAATAATAGCCGGCGGTGGAGAGATGGCTGAGTGGTTGAAGGCGCACGCTTGGAAAGCGTGTAGGTGATGTTAGTTGCCTCGTGGGTTCGAATCCCACTCTCTCCGCCATAGACATAGTAATCCCGGGAACCACAGTAAAGCCGGAGCATGTAAAATATGCCGGTGGCATGTTTTTTTATGCTTCTGTTTTATTCCTGGTCAAAGTCTCTTACTTTTATTGCATCCCTTGATCGATTATATTAATAATTAATTAATGCTTATGTCTGCGAGACCCAAAGCAAATAAACTTCTTTAGTGCTAGAAGCAATACCCCCCACTAAAAGAAAGGATTTCCTTTCTGTAGGTGCTCCAACAATGAACAGATCAGATCAAAAGAATTTTCCAATCTAAAAAATTACTGAACAATCCAGCAGTTAATTAATAGTTGTAAGTATATTAGAGATATAGAAGTTACATATAAATTATAGCTAAATATTATAAATATATAACAAATGAATAATTATATTATAATAAAATATATATATTATATATGTTTATAATTAAATATACTATTATATCGAGTTATGATATAATTATTATCTTATGAATGTATATAAAAAGACTAAAGATATTATAATTAAGCTAAAATCTCTCTCAAAACCGGAATCTGTCAAAGGGATGGCCCGGTTTGGCATTAATCCTGAAAATAATTTTGGAGTGTCAATTCCGGACTTAAGGAAAATGGCAAAAGAGATCGGCAGGGACCACCAGGTGGCCCATGATCTTTGGGAAACCGGGATCCATGATGCCAGGATCCTTGCTGGCATGATAGAGGAACCATCGGAAGTTACCAGGAAACAGGCTGACAGATGGGCAAGTGATTTTGATTCATGGGATGTCTGTGATGAAGTTTGTATGAATATATTTAAGAAATTATCATTTGCATATGAAAAAGCCGTAGAGTGGAGCAGCAGTGTGGAAGAATTTATAAAGAGAGCTGGATTTGTGCTCATGGCATGCCTTGCCGTAAGTGACAAGAAGGCAGAGGACAGTAGATTCATAAACTTTTTTCCATATATCAAAAAACAATCAAAAGATGATAGAAATTTTGTTAGGAAAGCAGTTAATTGGGCTCTCAGGCAAATAGGAAAAAGAAATATAAGCTTAAATAAGCTGGCAATACAGGTCGGCGAAGAAATTTACGATTTTGATAATAAAAGTTCCAAATGGATAGCCACTGACGCCTTGAGGGAATTAAAAAGTGAAAAGGTTCAAAAAAGATTAAGGGATAAAGAAAATAAGAAAAGAAAGTAGGGCATTAAGCTATTGTCTTATATAGATATGAGGTTTACAGATAAAAAATAAGATAATAATATTAAAAAAAAGGAAGGAAAATTTATAAAATATCATTTTATTTTGCCAATTTTAAAAGGGGGCGTCCAATGGCAAAAGAAGAAAAGCTGATTGCATATTGTGGAACTTACTGTGGTGATTGTTTTGGGTATAACTGCAGAATTTCAGACCTGGCAAGGATATTAAAAAAAGAATTGGATCAAGCAAAATTTGAGAAAACTGCAAAAGAATTGTCAGAACTAAAATTTTTCAAAGTTTTGGAAGACTATCCTCAATGTAATGAAATTCTGGGAATACTGGTAAAACTCCAATGTAAAAAAGCCTGTAAGGGCGGAGGAGGTTCTCCTTACTGTGATGTAAGGAACTGCTGTCAGAAAAATGAACTGGAGGGATGCTGGCAGTGCAAGACGTTTGAGGATTGCCAGCACTTGCAGGTTCTAAATGAAAGGGATGGCGGTGCCCACCTAAAGAACTTAAAAACACTTGCTGAGATGGGAGAAAAATATTTTCTAGGAAGTAAAAAATATTGGAATGTAGAGGCTCCTTGCCAGGCTCATGTATAGCATGGAGAACCGTTTTTGTGGTTTAGAGAGCTTTTTCCGAAATTGAGCAAACTGCTGAAAAGCAGCACCGTAGGCTAAAATCCTGGAGAAAATGCTTATAGCATATTTTCCAGGATTTTACTTTATCAATTAGTTATGTAGTGCCTTCACTATTGCACTTATTTCCCGAATTACAGATCCCATATAATATAATAAATTTTTTGTCCTGTGGTCCTATATCAAGTATATAGACAAAGTCTGTACTGCTGGGATCCCCGGCTATAAAAGTGGCAGATTCGGCATTTCTTATGGGCTGACCCTAAAATCAGCACTATTCTTTTTGCATATTAAAATTTTAATGTAGACATAAATCACACAACATATTATATTTTAATATGCAATATCATTCCTGGAAAAATGGAGAAAACGAAAGAAAGACATTCCATTATAGGGAATTGCTGAATAGAGTAAAATAATAATGCATAAAAACATGGCTGTATCCAAAAAAAGTCAAAAACATAAAATCCTTATAGCCTTCCATTCCGGATCGGGAAGTACATTTACGATCAGTAAAGTATTAAAGGATAGATTATCCGAGGATCATGAAATTGACCTGGTACAGATCTCCAGGGATTTTGATTATAGTATGCTTCCAGGTTATAACTTATTGATTCTGGGGTATCCTACTTATTATTTTAAACCTTCGATTTCTACTTTGGAGTATATAGATAAATTTCCTGTTTTTAAAAATAAGAAGCAGGTTTTTATATTTACGACTTATGGTTTATACAGCGGAAACAGCATCAGGACCCTGGCAGGCAGATTAGCCGAAAAGAATGCTATTGTAATAGGATATATGCAGATCAGAGGTCCCGCAAGTGATGGAGCACTGCTGCTTCCTTCATTTTTCAAGCTTTTATTCAGATATGAAAGAAGGGCAAAGTTAAAAGTCGACAGGGTAATCATGGAGATCAGGGGTCTTTTGAAGAATCCCGGCAAGACCCCTAAGATCCCACTGCCGAGGTGGTATTCACCTGTGACGAAGATTTTCCACAAACAGATCCAGGGTATTGATTATAGTGGTTTCAAAAAAAACCTGAAAGTTTTAAAGGAAAGATGTAATAACTGCAATGAATGTGTTGACGGCTGTATCAGGAATTGTTGGAAAAAAGGCAAAGATCTTCCATCAATTAATACTGATGATTGTGAGTTTTGCTTAAAGTGTATTCATAATTGTCCTGGTTTGGCTATTGCATTTAATGACCGCATGAAAGACAGCCCCAGATTGAATAAAATATTTTACAAAAAGTTAAAAAATGTGACTTTTTGCTAATATGATTTGATGAATTTATCAATAGGGGCAATAATAAATAAGACCAGAGTGGAGAGATGGCTGAGTCCGGTTGAAAGCGCTCGACTCGAAATCGAGTGTACTGCCTCAAAGCAGTACCGTGGGTTCGAATCCCACTCTCTCCGCCATAGATATAGTGCTACTGGTAGGTGCAGTAAAGCCAGATCATGTAAAATATGCCGGTGGCATGTTTTGCGGGATTCGAAAGGACGGACCGAACCAAAGGTGAGGGAGTCCGCGTCTCTGCAGCGAACAAAGTGAGACGAAAGAACGAATCCCACTCTCTCCGCCATAGATATAGTGCTACTGGTAAACTAAGATATAGTTTAATGTGTAAAATATGCCAGTGGCATGTTTTACGGGATTCGAAAGGACGGACCGAACCAAAGGTGAGGGAGTCCGCGTCTCTGCAGCGAGCTCTGGCGAGATGAAAGATGTGCTTTATTTCTTGGCCTTTTCCAGATAAAACTTCTTATAGTCAATCGATGCCTGTTTCTGTGCATCTTCACGCATAGTGTTTATATTATCATAATTATCTTCAAGGGCAGACACAACATTTGAATCTATCTTATTGTTAGCAACCATCCCACTCAATATTTTCATGACTTTTTCCTGTTTCAGACCCACCCTGTAGGGCCGGTTTTCTGTGAGTGCCGTAAAGATATCGGCAACAGCCATTATTCTTGATCCCAGAGTCAGATCCTTACCCATAATGTGGAAAGGGTAGCCCTTGCCATCGAGGGTCTCATGGTGAAAAGCAGCCCAGGTATTGATGGTCTCTAGATTTGGTATGTTTTCCAGGATCCTGAATGTATAATATGTGTGGGACCTTATTACTTTAAATTCACTGTCTGTCAATCCTGCAGGCTTATTTAAAATTTCAGCAGGAACAGCAAGTTTTCCCAGGTCGTGTAAATATCCGGCTACCCTCATCATTTTGCATTCATTTTCAGGAAAACCTATTTCCCTTGCGATTGCTTCGGCGCTTACAGTGACACCTGATGAATGAGTCGAAGTAAAGGGACTCCTGAAATCAATGATCTGGGCAAACATCCTGGCAAAGTCTATGGAATTTTCCAGTGTAAAATCAACCGGCAAAGAACCCAGATGCTGCTGGAAAATTGATATCGAAGGCTTGGATACAGCATCAAGCCAGAAGTATTCCTTCTTTGTAAGGCTGTCTAAAATATCAACCAGGTCTGGCGAAAACATTGTTCCGGATTTACTTTTAATCCTTTTTGATACTCCTTCAACCTGTCCCAGGACCTCAGTATCCCTTTTTAAGAGTACTTCAGTCCGGTCAGAGATACTTAAGATCTGGCTGAAGAGTACATCTTTTTTGGATATGCCATTATCCTTTATTTTATTCCAGGCAGAATGATGATGCTTTACATAGACGGCTACATCCTTAAATGGCTGAAATTTTTTTAGCAGCAAGAAACCAAGATACCCGTGTCCTGTATTTATTTTTGCTTCAAACTCAAATTTAAAAGCATTCCTTTTTTCCTTGAGGGAAAAGGCACCTATGTCATGCATGAGTCCGGCATAAATAATATCATGTTTTGCCCTGGACGGGAGGCCTAACTCTTCAGCTATATTAAGTGCTATATAGGCGACCCTTCTACTATGGTTGTTCAGTAAAGGATCTATCAAGTCTGTCGCAGTCGATATGCTTGATACAAGATCTAAGAATGGTATGGGCTTTAAAATCTTCATTATTAATGATTACATTTACTATTAATGTTATTATTATTAATAATATAATAAATAATATAATTGTTAATATAATAACACTTTTAGAGTATTTTGAATAGAAGATAAGACATTTGTCTCATTATTTAAATAAAAGGAATAATATAAATATTTTTGGGCAGGGAAGATATTATGAAAAAATGAATTATACTAATTGAAATCATCTCTGTTATAATAGCTTTATTTTCCGTTTAAATCATGGATACATAATGAATCAGACTTAATAGATAAACAAAAGGAATGTTAGAAGCTAATGGCCAGGTTTGTAGAAAAACAGGTAAAATCAATCCTTAATATACACAAATATATTGACTCATGGTTCTGGGACAAGTATTCGGTTAGCGCCTATCAGGGATGCCAGTTTAACTGCATATATTGCTATGCAAGGTCCCGAAAATATAGTAATAGTTTCGGGGATAAAGATACCATTTATATAAAAAAGGACCCTGCTTCAATGCTGGACCTGCGAATAGAGAGGGCGCGGACGCTTCTTCCTGATATAGTGGCCATGTCTGGAGTCTGTGACCCATACCAGCCTGCAGAAAAAAAATATAGAAAGACCAGGGGCTGCCTGGAAATTCTTGCAAAGCACAGGTGGCCGGTACATATTTTAACAAAGTCAGCCCTGGTAGAGAGGGATATTGATATTTTATCTGATATTGCAAAAGACACCTGGGCCTCTGTGACATTTACAATAACTGCATCGGACAGTAATATGGCAAAATTTTTGGAGCCAAATGCTTTTTTGCCTGAAGAAAGGTTTGAGGCGCTTTCCAGGATAAAAAGGAAAAATCCCCATATACAGGCAGGAATAGCTGCCATGCCGATAGTCCCATATATTGAAGATAATATGGAAAATATCACAGCCCTTGCAAAAAGCGCAAAAGAAGCAGGAGCAGACTATTTTATTTTCAGCCCCGGACTTACAATGGATGATGACCAGGCTGTAAAATTCCTGAATCTGCTGGTAAAGAGATTTCCGGGGCATATTCCGGGATATGAGGAGCTGTACGGATTTAAATATTCACCAGAAGCATATACCGGCACTTATGGCCCTAAAAAAAGTTATTCGATAAAGTTGTCAAAACAGATTTTTGAGGTCCTGGAAGAATACGGTTTGCCTTACAGGATTAAAAGATTTATCCCCTCCGGTTACCGAAGGCTGAATTATATTTTAGCCGGGAAACTATTAGACCGTGCATTTAGATCACAGTATGACGGGAAGGCCTGGTCCAATATGCACTGGGCCGGACAAAATATAGGCAATTTGAAAGAATCTATTGCAGATATTGCCGGCAGGGGAGAGCTGAGGAAAATAACCAATGTCGACGACACGATAGAATCATTTATTATGGAGAATATAAACCATCTTAGGGCCGAAGGCAATATTGGATAATAGATGGCACAATAAGGAGGAAAAAATAATTGAAAGAAGCATTCACCTTAAACATTGCAAATGAACTGTCACTAAAAAAATGGCAGGTAGAGAATACATTGAAGCTTATTGAAGAAGAGGCTACGGTTCCATTTATTGCCAGGTACCGTAAAGAAGCTACAGGGGAACTTGATGAGACAGGGATAGCTGCCATAAAAGAAAAACACTCAAAATTGGTGGACCTGGATCAAAGAAAAAAGGCAATATTAAAGGAGATAAAAAAACAGGGAAAATTAACTGGTGAGCTAAAAAAGCAAATCGATGAAGCAGGGACGATGACCGGGCTTGAAGATATTTACCTGCCCTATAAACCCAGGAAAAAGACAAGGGGGACCACGGCCAGGGAAAAAGGCCTGGAAGAGCTGGCAAAGATCCTTTTTAAGCAAAAAGAAGATAAAATCGATGCATTGGCTTCAAGATTTTTAAATGAGAAGGTCGGCGATATAAAGGAAGCCCTTCAGGGGGCCCGGGATATTATAGCTGAATGGATAAATGAGGATAAAAAAGCAAGGGATGCCATAAGGGAAATCTTTGGAAAACAGGCCAGGATCAGGTCTGCAGTTATAAAAGGCCGTGAAGAGGACGGCATGAAATACAGGGATTATTTTAATTTTGCCGAAGAACTTGACAGGTGCCCTTCCCACCGCCTACTGGCATTAAGAAGGGGCGAAAAAGAAAAGTACCTCAGGGTCTCTATTGTAATAGAAGAAGAAAATACAATAGAAGCCCTTGAAAAAATATTTATAAAAAACAACAGTGAAGCTTCAAACCAGGTGTCTGCAGCCATAAGGGACAGTTTTAAAAGACTCCTGGCCCCCTCCATAGAAACAGAATTTGCCAGAGAGTCCAAAGAGGCAGCTGACCGGGAAGCAATTACAGTATTTGCCGAAAACTTGAGGCAGCTGCTCATGGCTCCAATACTGGGCCAAAAAAAAGTACTGGCATTGGATCCGGGGTACAGGACCGGGTGCAAGCTGGTATGCCTGGACAGGCAGGGAGATCTTGAACACAATGATACGGTCTATCCCCATCCGCCGCAGAAAGAGGCAGAAAAATCACGCAAGAAGCTGGTCGAGCTTTGCGATAAGTCCGGGATCCAGGCCATAGCCATAGGAAATGGGACCGCCGGCAGGGAGACCAAAGAATTTGTTGACAGTATTGAATTTGACCGGGATATAAAAGTCTTTATGGTAAATGAAAGCGGGGCATCTATTTATTCTGCATCAAAAGTCGCAAGGGAAGAATTTCCCGGCTATGATGCAACGGTCCGGGGTGCAGTTTCCATTGGAAGGAGGCTCATGGATCCGCTGGCCGAGCTCGTAAAGATAGACCCAAAGAATCTGGGTGTGGGCCAGTACCAGCATGATGTCGACCAGGAAAAGTTAAGGCTCAGCCTTGCCGGGGTGGTTGAAAGCTGTGTAAATATGGTGGGTGTAAACCTTAATACCGCAAGCAGGCATCTGTTGACATATGTATCCGGGCTCAGGCCTGCGGTGGCGCTGAATATAGTAAACTACAGGACTAAAAACGGGCCGTTTAAATCCAGGCAGCAGCTGCTGGATATTCCCCGGATGGGTGATAAGGCTTATGAGCAGTGTGCAGGTTTTCTAAGGATACAGGACGGCAGCCAGCCGCTGGATAATAGTGCGGTCCATCCGGAGAGTTACCGTGTCGTGGAACAGATGGCCGGGGATTTAAACAGCAATATTGGCGAGCTCATGGCCAGGGAAGAACTAAGGGAAAAGATAGATCTCCGTGATTATATAAGCGACAGTGCGGGACTGCCTACCTTAAAAGATATCTTGTCTGAATTGGCCAAACCGGGCAGGGACCCGAGGAAGAAAATAACTGTTTTTGAATTCAGGAAAGGAATAAAAACACTTGAGGACCTGGCTGAAGGGATGGTACTGCCCGGGATCATAACCAATATAACTAATTTTGGTGCATTTGTGGATATCGGGATCAAGACTGACGGGCTTGTCCACATCTCACAGCTGTCACATGATTATATTAAAAATCCAACTGATGTCGTGCATCTCCATCAGGAAGTAAAGGTCAAAGTGATCGATATCGATCTGCCCAGGGGAAGGGTCCAGTTATCTTTAAAGGATGCTGAATAAAAAAGTGTTTTGCAGCAGGGACATATTTATTTTCTCTTCATCCCTTTTTTTACCAGGGGATAACTGAAAAGCAAGAGAATCATAAGGACAAATAAGAATAGCTCATAATTGATCAATGCCACGATACCGATAATATCTGCTGCTTTGCCGAGGAATATCATTGTAACCGCTGCAAGTCCGGGGGCAAGCCCCAGGATAAGGGAAGAAGCAAGGCTTATATTTGTTGGAAAGAGGTCCTGGGCCATCCTGATACATACCGGCTGTACTGCCACCATAAAAAACCCACTGGCTATAAATAGGATAATAGATGCTGTGCCGGTCAGCTTGAACGCAAAATAGATAAGAGGAGTTGCTACAAGAAGACCGGCCTGGATGATATAGCTTCCTTTTTTGTAATGGTCAAATAAATATCCTGACAGGAATCCTCCCGCACCGCTTAGAGTTCCGTATAAGAATATTGTGGTCCCGATGGTCACGAGGCTTATTCCTGCATCAGTATAATGAAGAGATATATAAGTTACCAGGGTGATCCAGATAATATATAATGAATAAGCCGAGAGCATGATCAAAAAGAGCAGGTATAGCTTCTTTTTACCTATCCCCCTGACTTTTTCAAGGAAATTAAACTTACCCTCTTGGACGGTCTTTGCAGCATAAGAAGGGCCGTACTTGACCAGGATAATCGCCATCAGGATCCCGGGTATCATAGCTATTGGAGTATAATTCATGCCCAGTCTTAAAACTATCAAGATCGCCAAAAGCGCGCCTACGGCATTTCCAAAGTTTCCACCGAAGTTTATGATCGAGCTTCCCATTCCCTTCCTATTTCCACCATAATGCCCTGCGATAGCGGCACTGGCAGGATGAAAGGCTGCAATAGAAAGATTTCCAACAAACAAAAAGGCGAGTATAAGGTAAAAATTTGGAAGGATCCCGATAAGGCTCAAAAAAATAGAGGTAAAAAGCGGGCCCGCGACCATATAGTATTTTAAACCCTGGCGGTCCGAGAGGTATCCGAATATTGGAGAAAACAGGCTGTTGGCTATTACGCTTGCTGCAGATAAAAGGCTGACCTCAAAAAGGGAAAGCCCAAATTTTAATGTTAGGAGAGGTATGAGCCCGATATAGAAACTCTGGTATATATCAGTAACAAAATGGCTCCCGGAGGATAACCCTATCTGTAATTTGTTGAAATTGTTTTTAAGGTCCACTCTGCCTGCCCCTTTAAGATTTATCCCGGAATCCAGCTAAAGTATTCTGTAAAATGCCAGGACCCATAGGCTAAATTACATAATTTTAAATGATTAAAATGATAAGTAAAGCTTTTTATACCTTATATTTTGATTTGATCACTGGAAACAAAGACAGCAGCAGGGATGCGACTACAGGCAGGATCAATATATAATTAATGGTTCTTACCATTCCTATATTATCTGCAATTTTTCCGATCAGTATTACAGTAGCTGCTGCACTTCCGGCACTACCGCCGAGGGCAAGTGAAGAGACAAGGCTGATATTTTTTGGAAAAATATCCTGGGCGACCCTGGTACACATGGGCAGGGATGATATTAAAAAGAAGCCTGCAAGGACGAGCAGGGTGATAGAAACACTCATGGGAACTTTAAATACCAGGTAGATAAGCGGGACAGAAATCAATATTCCTGCCTGGATCACTATAGTTTTTTTTGCTATCCTGTCAGAGTAATAACCTGCTAAAAGTCCTCCTATTCCCCCGGCAAGGGCATAAGCCATGATAATATAGCCAAAATCGACCAGTGCTACACCCTTTCCGGTAAAGTACAGCGGAAGGAAAGTTAAAAGTGTCAACAGGGTGACATCCCTGCTGTAAGAAGCAAAAAGCAGCAATGACAGCATGGCCAGTTTTGCTTTTTTTAGATTCCTGAATTTTTTAAAAAGGCTTAAATCTGTTTTTTTCTTTTTGTAATAATGGCCGGGGCAAATTTTACCATGATAAGCGCCATAATAATTCCTGGAATAGCTGCAAGCGGAGTAAAACGTAGACCCAGGTTATTTACTATGATGATAACAAACAGTGAACCCACCGAAAAACCGATCGTCCCCCCAAAAGATATTAAGGAATTTGAAAAGCCCTTCCGTTTTCCGCCGAAATAGTTTGCTGCAGCTGCGCTTGGCGGATGAATAGCGGCTACCCCCAGGTTTCCCAGGAATAAAAATACAAGGAGAATTAAGTAATTTGGTGATATTCCCAGAAGGCTGATAAATACTGAAGCGACAAGCGGGCCAAAAATATAATGATATCTCATGCCGTATTTATCAGAAAGGTATCCAAAAAGTGGCTGGGTAAGGCTGTTTGCAATAAAATTTACGGATGTCAGTATCCCTACAAGGAATAGGGAGAGCCCCAGTTTAAATGCAAGGACCGGTATGAGCCCTATAATAAAACTGGTATAAGTATCGGTGACCAGGTGGGCACTAGAACTTAAAAAAATATTTACTTTATTGGATCTCTTTTCTGTTCTTTCCATGATAATGCCATAAGATTAAAAAGCGCATTTATATTTAAAAAATCAGTATGAGGCTTTATTGAGACTTATCTTATATTCTTAAAAACCCTGAGTAAGGATTCTACTCCTTTAAATCTAATGGTCAATAAATATCTTTAAAAATTGGCCTGATGTTAGTTTTATTTTTCCTGTTTATTTTATATAATCAAATTGGCTGTGCTAGGCGGGGAGCTAGCGGTGCCCTGTAACTCACAATCCGCTTTAGTGAGGCTTATTACCAGATATGAGGCTTATAGCAGTAAGGTTTGCGCTTATACAAGTGGTGATGAAAGTCGGGTCTTGTGTGGCGGAGGGTTATGAACCCCGTCAGGTCCGAAAGGAAGCAGCGGTAAATAACATTCTCCGGGTGCCACAAGTAAACCTGGCTGGAGCTAACTGTATAGGTGGCGCTTGTTATTATAAATCGATGTCTGGGGCACGGCCATGATTTTAAAATAAAGAAAGTAAAATTTCTATGGGTCATATCTCTTTTTATAGAAAATGGAGGCCGCAGGGTTTTGATCAGCTGATAGGCCAGGATTATAATATTAGGACCATCAGGAATGCCTTGACCAGGAAGAGGCTCTCACATTCTTATATATTCTGCGGACCCCGGGGTACCGGAAAGACCTCAACTGCCAGAATACTTGCCAAAGCCTTGAATTGTAAAAATGGGATCACTTCAGACCCGTGCAATAAGTGTGAAAACTGCAAAAGCATCTCCAGCGGAAGCAGTGTAGATGTAATTGAAATAGATGCAGCTTCAAACAGGGGGATCAATGAGATCAGGGAACTCAGGGAGAAAGTCAAATATCTTCCCAGTATCTTCAGGAAAAAAGTATATATAATCGATGAGATCCATATGCTGACTACAGAGGCTTTCAATGCCCTTCTTAAGATACTGGAGGAACCCCCGGAACATATTATGTTTATAATGGCTACAACAGAGCCTAATAAAGTTATTCCCACCATCATGTCCAGGTGCCAGAGATTTGATTTTCTTCCAATAACCCTGGATAAGATAAAGCAAAGGCTCAAGGAGATAGCCAAAAATGAGAAAATAAAGATAAGCGACCAGGCACTCAGCCTGGTATCAAAGTATGCTGGCGGCAGCCTCAGGGATGCTGACGGGATACTCGAGCAGCTGGCTGCTTATGGGGATGATACGATAGATGCAGGGGATGTGGTCTCGCTTTTAGGTGTGATCGACCTGGAACTGCTATTTGAATTGGCCGATATCCTGATTGAAAAAAATGTAAGCCGTGGAATATTATTTGTAAACAAGGTAATAAGCAGTAACCAGGGCATTAAAGTCTTTGTCTCAGAGTTTTTGGACCATCTCTATAATCTGTATATAATAAAAAACTATGACCATCCATCAGATATCATGGATATTTCCCAGGATTATAAAGAAAGGTATAAGGCCCAATCCCTAAAATTTTTAAGGGAAGAACTGGAATTCCATATTGACCTGTTTGCGGGCCTTTACAAGCAGATAAGATGGGGAGAAGGCTCCGGGACATTTTTTAAGGCAGAAATGATCAAGGCCGTTAATTTTATTGTCACCGACAATAAGGAACTGGACAAAAGGACCAGGGCCCTGGAAGTCCAGCTAAAGGTTTTAAATGAAAGATTTAAGAAAACCGGGCCCCATGTGCCTGGTGAAAAAAGCAGCGGTGCATCTGCTGAAGAAAGTAAAAAAATTCCAGGCAGGCAAAAGAAAGCTGTCAGGGTGGAAAAATCCATAGATCCAGGGAATAAGGATGATCACAGTAGTGGAAACAGCACTGCTTCTGCTGTCAAGGGGGATCCCGGCAGTGGAGATATCAATGCCCTGAGCAGCAAACTGGATGAAATATTGAAGACTCTCAAGAAAAAGAAAATTCCGGTTTATGCCATGTTTGTTGAATCCGAGCCCTCCAGGATAGAAAAGGGGACACTGTATTTTGTTTTAAGTGAAGATAAAAAATGGCATAAGGACCACCTTAATAAGGTAAAAAATGTAGAACTGATATCCGGCATTATAGAGGAAGTGACCGGTATAAAGTATAAGATCAAATTCGAACTGGGCGGGGTGGAGCCAAAGAATGATAAATATGAAGACAGCAGCCGGGCAGTTTATGTTAAGGAAAAAGCAAGTTCTGAAGATCCTGCAGATGACTTTGCCGGCGAAGGGATACCGGAGGATAAAAAAAAGATAAAGAAACAAAAAACAGATATAAAGGATAAAAAAGATCCAGGTCCCGGCAGGGATGCAGGGGCAGGACCAGACAGGGAGCCGGATGATCCTGATGATGTTTTTAAATATTTTGAAGAAAAATTTAAAATAAAGGAGTAAAAATTGAGTTTTAATTATGCAAATATGATGAAACAGGCAAAAATAATGCAGAAGAAGCTTGAGGAGATGCAGGAAGAGATAAAGGTCATGGAGTTTGAAGCTTCTGCAGGCGGAGGAGCTGTCAAAGCCAGGGTCAATGGTGACCAGGACATTATTGAGATAAAGATAAACAAAGAGATGATCGGGCCGGATGATCTGGAGATGCTGGAGGATATGATAATGGTAGCCATAAACGATGCCATCAAGCAGTCCAAGGCTGAAGCCAAAACTAGAATGGGGGGCCTGACCGGTGGAATGGATATCCCGGGGATGACTTAATGTGCTCCAAAATAGGAGTTTTACCACTTTTTTAAATATTAGAAAATGCCATTATATATAAAGAGCATAGAGAACTTACTGGATGAATTCCGGAAATTACCGGGAATCGGGCCTAAATCTGCCAAAAGGATAGTCTTTTTTTTGCTTAATCTTTCCAGTGGCCAGATAGCTAAATTTTCCCGGGCCATGATCGAGATGAAAGAGAGAACCAGGTTCTGCAAGGATTGTTTTAACCTTACTGAGGAAGAGACCTGCCACATATGCAGGGACCAGTCAAGGAACAGGAAGCAGATCTGTATAGTCGAGGAAGTAAGTGATGTGGTAGTCATTGAAAAAACCGGGCAGTACCAGGGCCTTTACCATGTTCTTGGAGGGCTTCTTTCACCAATAGAAAACATAGGGCCCGATGATATCAGGATACCCAGGCTTGTACAGCAGATCAGGGAAGGATCTGTAGAGGAAGTGATAATGGCACTTAACCCGACTGTCGAAGGTGAAAGCACCGCCATGTATATAAAAAAGATATTGCAACCGGCAGAAATAAAGATCACCAGGCTTGCAAGCGGCCTTCCTGTTGGAGGAGACCTGGAATATGCTGATGAAGTGACCATCGGCAGAGCTATAACTGACAGGAGAGAGCTTTAAATTTTTTTAAATCCGTTTTTTAAAATAGCCCGGTGAATAGCAAGGATCATTAAAAAAATTATTTTATTATGTTATAATTCCATAGGTTTTGTCTTAATCAGTCTTAGCCATTTTACTTTAAGTTTTTTTAAATAAATTATGTCAAAAGTTTAAAGATCAGGAGAGTAAAAAAATGAAAAACATGAAGTCTCTGGATGGGAATATGGCAGCTGCCCATATTGCTTATGCCTTTACCGATGTTGCTGCGATCTATCCCATAACTCCTTCATCGTCAATGGGGGAAGATATAGATGAATGGGCGGCACATGGAAAAAAGAATTTATTCGGGCAGGTAGTAAGTGTCAGCGAGCTGCAATCGGAAGCAGGTGCTGCAGGCGCGGTACATGGTTCACTGGCTGCAGGAGCCCTGACCTCTACTTTTACTGCCTCGCAGGGACTTCTTCTCATGATCCCAAATATGTATAAGATAGCGGGAGAACTCCTGCCCGGAGTATTTCATGTAAGTGCCAGGGCAGTTGCCGGACATGCCCTTTCAATATTTGGGGACCATTCAGACGTGATGGCTGTAAGGCAGACAGGTTTCGGGCTCCTGGCTTCAGGTTCGGTCCAGGAAATAATGGATCTTGCTCCAGTGGCACACCTTGCTGCAATAAGATCCAGGGTTCCCTTCCTTCATTTCTTTGATGGTTTCAGGACCTCCCATGAAGTACAGAAGATCGAAGTGATCGAGTACGATGAGCTGGGGAAACTGATCGACAATGAAGCGCTGCAGCAGTTTCGCCAAAGAGCTTTGAGCCCCGAACATCCCATTACCAGGGGAACTGCCCAGAATCCGGATATCCTGTTTCAGGCAAAAGAATCATCCAATAGATTTTACCTGGATGTCCCGGATACTGTAGCTGGATATATGGATGGGATCAACAGGATAACCGGGAGGGACTACAGGCCGTTTAATTATGTCGGAGCCAGGGATGCAGAATATGTGATCATAGCGATGGGTTCAGTAACGGAGACCATTGATGAGACCGTCAACTATTTAAATAAGCTGGGGAAAAAGGTCGGAGTGGTAAAGGTCCACCTTTACAGGCCGTTCTCTACAAAATATTTATTTGAAGCTATCCCGCAAACAGTAAAGAAAATTGCAGTTCTTGATAGGACAAAAGAATCAGGAGCTATTGGAGAGCCTCTTTACCTGGATATAAGAAGTGCTTATTATAATATGGAAAAAAGGCCGGAAATCGTAGGCGGGAGGTATGGGCTTGGTTCAAAGGATACCACTCCCAGCCAGATAAAGGCAGTATTTGATAATTTAGAGACGGATGAGCCAAAAGATGGTTTTACTATTGGTATCAATGATGATATTACCCATTCTTCACTTGAGGTCAAAGAAGAGATCGAGACCGCTCCCGAGGGGACGATCAGGTGCAAGTTCTGGGGCCTTGGTTCGGATGGGACCGTGGGTGCAAATAAAAATGCAATAAAGATCATAGGCGATAATACAGATCTCTATGCCCAGGGATATTTTGCATATGATTCTAAAAAATCAGGCGGGCTTACAGTCTCGCACCTTCGTTTTGGTAAAAACCCCATAAAGTCCACTTATCTTATTTCTGAAACAGATTTTGTGGCCTGCCATAAACAGTCCTATGTAGATCAGTATAATATGTTAAAGGGCTTAAAAGATGGAGGGATCTTTCTTCTAAACAGCAGGTGGTCAGCCGGGGAACTTGACAGCAAGCTTCCTGCAAATATGAAAAAATACCTGGCAGAGCATAATATTAAGTTTTACACGATAGATGCCACAGATATTGCATCGGGGATCGGTCTTGGAAACAGGATAAATATGATCATGCAGACAGCATTTTTTAAACTTGCCGGGGTGATCCCGATCGATGATGCAGTAAAATTCATGAAAGATGCCATAAAGAAGACTTATGGCAAAAAGGGTGAAAAAATTGTAAAGATGAACAATCTGGCTGTTGATAAGGGAATTGAAGCCCTGAAAAAAATCGATGTCCCCGCCGGCTGGAAGGATGCAGTTGAAACCGGGGATATTGCAGAAGCGCAGGAACCTGATTTTATAAAGAATATTTTAAGGGTGATAAACAGGCAGGAAGGCGATAGTATTCCTGTCAGTGCATTTGTAGGGGTTGAAGACGGCACTTTCCCCCAGGGCACTTCAGCTTATGAAAAGAGGGGAATTGCAGTAAAAGTGCCGGAATGGATAAAAGATAATTGTATCCAGTGCAATCAATGCTCCTATGTCTGCCCCCATGCAGTCATAAGGCCGGTACTTCTCACTGAAAAGGAAGCCAGTGATGCCCCTCCGAAATTTGAGACGGCTGAGGCAAAAGGAAAGGGTCTTGACCAGTATAAATACAGGATCCAGGTATCTACCCTTGACTGTACAGGATGTGGTAATTGTGCCAATACATGCCCGGCAAAAGAAAAAGCCCTTGTCATGAAAATGCTGGGTTCCCAGCAGGACCAGGTTGCCAATTGGAATTTTGCAGCCGGGGTCCCTGTTAAAGAAAATGCGGTACCTTCTGATACTGTAAAGGGAAGCCAGTTCAAGAAACCTTTACTCGAATTCTCTGGAGCCTGTGCAGGCTGCGGGGAAACACCTTATGCCAAGCTGGTAACACAGTTATTCGGGGATAGGATGATCATTGCAAATGCAACAGGGTGTTCTTCTATATGGGGAGGTTCTGCTCCATCAGCTCC
>SDBU01003296.1_pt1 | contig 20615 bp, 17 predicted proteins | sample 2277071 | NCBI WGS metagenome assembly SDBU01 (sample SAMN10397929, study PRJNA504765) | marine sediment metagenome | isolation source: marine sediment core GS08_GC12, 126 cmbsf | place: Arctic Ocean: Gakkel Ridge, Loki's castle | collected 2008
GCGGGGTTCCTTCGACATAGTGGCCGTAGCCAAAAGCAAGGTATCGCCACAACGCAAGGTGACGGCACCGCCCGCCTGGCCGGCCAGCTTGCCGGTCTCGATGCTAATGGGATGGTCCCCAATAGCAGCAGTGAATTGATTTATCATTTTAGAATTTGCCTCCAGGCTGAGGCCAGGCTCAGAGGCCAGGGACTGGGGAGTAGGTCAAATCACAATACCCAATATCTAATATCCACTATCCAATCACCCAAAATTTTGGGATTTGGTCATTGGTTATTAGTTATTGGCTATTGATTTGGCCCACTCCCCAATTCCTAAACCTCATCACCCAACCTCATAGATTTGTTTGAGTTATTTCACGTGCTGCGCGATAGAGCGCAGCACGTCTTTGCGATAGGGTTATTTCCGCAGACCCAGTCGCCCGATGATGTTTCTGTAGCGTTCTGAGTCCTTGCGATTCAGATACGCCAGGTGACGCCTGCGCTGCCCGACTAGCTTCAACAGTCCACGCCGCGAGTGCTCGTCGTGCTTGTGGTTCTTCAGGTGCTCGATCAGGTAATTGATCCTGTTCGTCAGCAGCGCGATCTGCACCTCGGGCGAGCCGGTGTCTGTGGGGTGCACGTGATATTCCTGGATGATGGTTGTCTTATCAGCCGTTGATAGGGCCACATTTACCTCCTTTGGGAAAGACTACAACAGATTTGGAACCAAACGGATTTGAGAGTCGAAGGCTAGTCAAAGCACTTGTGCTGAGCCTTGTCCTGAGCTCGTCGAAGGGCTATCGAAGTATTCGTTCCTTTCTCAATTCGATGTTGTGTTTTGACGACCACATTATAGCACATTTAGCTAAAGGACGCAAACAACCGCTTGTCACAACGCCGACAAAAGAGTATAATTGGGACGAAGAAATTCTCCCACTTCTACTGAAGCGCGTTTGAGGTGTAAATGAAAAACCTGCGCCAATGCCTGATAGATTGCGACATGGCTATGCTGAGGGCCATCGCCCAGAGGCGAGGGGTCACACTGGCGAGCAACCGCCAGCGCGAGGTGGTGGAGCAGTTGGCCGAAGAGCTAGTTCAGCCTGAGTCCATAGCCGATGTTTTAGAGGGGTTAAGACCTCAGGAGCGAGAAGCCCTGGAATCTCTGGTCTCTGAGGGGGGGAGGAGGAAGTTTCACCTCTTCGTCCGCCAATACGGCCAGATTCGAGCCTTCGGGCCTGGCAGCCTGGAACGCGAGCGGCCCTGGGAGGACACCGTCAGCGCCGCCGAAGGGCTCTGGTACTCAGGGCTTATCTACAGGGCCTTCGATGAGGTGGACGGCCAAGCCAGCGAGTTCATCTTCGTACCTCAAGACTTGTTGCCCCTCTTGCCTGGGGTTGAGAAAGCACCGCCAGCCTTCGTCGTAGAGACTGCATCTACACCTTCGGCCATCCGCGAAGGCAATCTGACTCTGGTGCAAGACACCTGTGCCTTTCTCAGCTACCTTCAAAACGAGGACGTCAAACCCCTCAAAGACGGCAGCTTGACTCACCGCGATATGGAGCACATTACCAAGCGTTTTCTAGCCAAGGAGGACGAGGAGGAAACCGAACGCCTGGCCTTCCTGCATCACCTTTGCCAGCGGCTTGGACTGGTACACACATCCAAGGGCTTTCTTAAGCCCAATCCCCCCGAAACCAAGCGTTGGCTCAAGGCCGCCCGGGCGGAGCAACTCCGGGCTCTACAGGAGGCATGGCGCGATGACCCTGATTGGAACGAACTGTGGCGGGTCGAATCCCTGCGCTGCGAGCCCACCGGCTGGCGCAACGATCCCCTGCTAGCACGAAAGAAGATCCTGGAGCATCTCGCTAAATGCCCATCCCAGCGGTGGCTCTCCCTGGCTTCCTTCACTGAGGCCATCAAAGAGAGCGATCCCGACTTTCAGCGCCCCGACGGCGATTACACATCCTGGTATATCCGCCAAGTGGCTACCGGGCAGTATCTGACGGGCTTTGAGCATTGGGATCAGGTCGAGGGAGCCCTCATCGTCCACCTGGTGACCAAGCTCTTCCATTGGTTGGAGGGCACCTCGCTGGGCTACGACGCCGAGGGCAACCTTCGCTCGTTTCTGATCACCCCCTGGGGAGCAGCCTTGTTGGGATTGCCTGGCGAGATTCCTGCTGAAGTGCCACCGTCGCTCATGGTCGTCCAGCCCGACTTCACCATCATCGCCCCAGCCGGGGGCAGCCTCTACGACCGCTTTCAACTGGAGAGGGTCGCCGCCTGGCAGTCCTCTGGAGAATCCTACCTGTATCGCCTAACCCGGGCCTCCCTGGCCCGGGGGCTGCGGCAGGGCATCAAAATCGAGATGCTCCTGGCCTTCCTGAAGCGAGTCAGCGGCGGCCAGGTTCCCAGAAACGTGGTTTCGGCCCTGCGGAATTGGGACAAGAGGCGGGGACAGATACGACTGCGGCGGGCGCTTCTGCTGCAGGTGGAGAGCGAACCGATCATGGAAGAGCTAAGCACTTCGCCCCAGACCAGGGCCTATCTGCGCGAGATCATCTCGCCCAAGGCGGCCATAATAAGCAGAGAGGACTGGCCCAAACTGTTGGACGAGTTGCGCAAGCTGGGCTACGAGATAGGTAACGAGTAATGAGGAATCCGAACTTCAAAGTTCAAAGTTCAAAGCTCAAAGTTCAAACTGACATCGGGAGGAGGTTTGCGGAGATTTTCGGTGGGGAAGCGGCTGCTGTCGTGCGAGCGCCGGGGCGGGTGAACCTCATCGGGGGGCACACCGACTACAACGACGGCTACGTGCTGCCAGTGGCCATTGACAGGTGTGTTGTGGTTGCGGCGGCCCCGCGTGATGATCGGCAGGTGGTCATCCACGCCCTGGACTTCGGCGAGGGCGTCGCTTTCTCCCTGGATGATATCGAACGCGATCAGGCCCAAACCTGGAGCAACTACCAGCGAGGGGTGGCCTACTTCCTGGAAAAGCGGGGCTTTGAACTGCCTGGCTTAAATGTCGTGGTCATCGGCGATATTCCCATCGGTTCGGGTCTCAGTTCCTCGGCCGCTGTCGAGGTATCGCTGGCCTACACCTGGCAGGTGCTCGCCGGCTTCAGACTGAGCCGAGTGGAATTGGCCCTCCTCTGCCAGCGAGCGGAGAACGAGTTCGTAGGCATAAACTGCGGCATCATGGACCAGTTCGTCTCCGCTCTGGGCCAGCGCGACCACGCCCTGCTCATTGATTGCCGCAGCCTCCACTACCAGCCAGTCCCCCTCCCGCCCGAAGCAGCCGTCGTCGTCGCCGACACCATGAAGCGGCGGGGACTGGTGGATTCGGAGTACAACACCCGGCGACGGGAGTGCGGGGAGGGAGTGCGCATCCTGCAGCGATACCTGCCGCGAGTGCAAGCCCTGCGCGATGTCTCCGTGGCCCAGTTCAAAGCTCAAAGTTCAAAGCTCAAAGTTCAAAAGGTGCGCCAGCGCTGTCGCCACATTATCTACGAAAACGAGCGGGTCCTCAAGAGCGTAGCCGCTCTGCGAGCAGGCGATCTAGATGCTTTTGGCCAGTTGATGAACGAATCCCATGCCAGCTTGCGCGACGATTACGAGGTCAGTTGTCCGGAGCTGGACATCATGGCCGAGGCGGCATGGAAAGTGGACGGGGTTTACGGCTCCCGGATGACGGGGGCCGGCTTCGGTGGCTGCACGGTGAGCCTGGTGGACGAGGAGGCGATCGAGGATTTTCGGGCCCAGGTGGCGGCCGCCTACGAGGAGGCTACGGGCATCGCTCCCCAGATTTACGTCTGCCGAGCCGAGGACGGAGTTGCGGAGGTGTCACCCCGTTAGCTTCAGGTTGGGGATCACGTCCAGGTCCCAACTGGAGCGGTGGCCGGCCTGGTAGCGAAAGTAAGCGGCGCCAGCGACCATGGCCGCATTGTCGGTGCACAGGGATATGGGCGGACAGAGAACAGGCAGGTCGGACCTCTCGGCCATCTCCTGGCGCAACAATTTGTTGGCAGCTACCCCTCCGGACAGGAGGATCTGTTCAGCACCATGTTCCTGGGCCGCTCGTTTGGCCTTCTCCACCAACACATCCACTACCGCTATTTGAAAACTGGCTGCCAGGTCAACCACGGGCAATTCGCGTTCGTGCGCCTTCACGATACGCAGCACCGCCGTCTTGAGCCCGCTGAAGCTGAAATCGTACCGAGATCGCCCGGCGCTATCCCTCAGCCAGGCACGGGGCAGATCGAAAGCGGTGGGATCGCCGTATTGAGCGGCCTGCTCGATGGCCGGCCCACCAGGATACTCCAGCCCCAGCAGTCGTCCCACCTTGTCGAAGGCCTCGCCAGCCGCGTCGTCGAGAGTGCCGCCCAATCGTTGATATTGGCCATGTCCGCTCATGAGGATCAACTCTGTGTGGCCGCCGGACACCACCAGGCAGAGCACGGGGAAAACGATAGCGGGCCCCCTCTTTCCCCCCCAACTCTGGGGGGGAGGAAGGAGTCCCCCCCTCTTTTCCCCCCCAGGTTGGGGGGGAGGAAGGGGGGACAGCCAATTGGCGTAGATGTGGGCCTCGATGTGATTGATCCCCAGGAGAGGTAGCCCACAGCCTAGAGCGATTCCCTTGGCGGCGTTGACGCCGACCAGCAGGGAACCCGCCAGGCCTGGCCCGTAGGTCACAGCCACAGCTTCCAGGTCATCCCAGGACACCCCCGCCTCGCCCATGGCCTCTTCGACGACGGGGGTGATGGAGAGGACGTGCTGACGAGAAGCCACCTCCGGAAAAACGCCACCATAGCGGCGATGAATGTCTATCTGGGAGGCGACGACGTTGGAGAGGATCCTCTGCCCGTCCACCACCACCGCTGCCGCCGTCTCGTCACACGATGTTTCGATGCCCAAAATCAGGGTCATAAGCTACTTCGCTTCACGCCTCCAGAATGTCTACCGGCGTGAAGAAATAGATGCCTGGCTCCTGGCCGGCCCGCTCCCGCACCCTGCCGAACTCCCGGGCAAAGAGGGCGTAGTGCACGTCCCAACCGGTGTCACCCCCCAGCCAGCGGTTGCCCCGATCGATCAGCGTATCCAGCACGCCCTCGGTCAGGGGCTCCCGGGTCCATTTGGCCTCGCCAAGAAGCACCCGGCGCTCGGCCCGATTGACGCCCACCACGTCAATTTGAGCCTGGCCGCTCCACCACGAGCCGATCTCCTCGAAACGGAGGGGAATGGCGCCTTCGGCCGAGGCCACTAGCAAATGTCGGCGTGCAACTTCCTCCCACACCGGGGCTACAATATACGGCATGGCCCGTCGGACCTGGTCGGCCACCTCATCCTGGCGACGGCCGATGGTCAGGTAGTCCTCGTGGGGCAGCACCCATCGGTGCCAGAAGCGGAAGAAGGGGTCGCGCAGGTGATAGGTGCCCCATCGCCTGGGATTGTGGATGCGCTCCACTGCCTGGCGGTATTCCAGGATGCCCAGTTCCACCAGGGTCGTCAGGTGATGATCGGTGGACCGGGTGGGAAGGCCGGACAGGCGGGCGATCTCGGCCCGGCGATGGGCGCCGCTGGCAATGGCTCGCAGGATGGCCAGGCTGTTTTCGATGTTACCGCGCAGTTCCTCGTGCAACTGCAAGCGGATCTCAGCGAAGAGGCTGCCCTGGGGGACCAGAATGTGCCGTCTGACGTTCGTCATCAGGCTGACCTCCGGATCTACCGAGATCAGATAGTAGGGCATCCCACCGAGCACAGCATAGGTCTCTACCAGTTCCTCTGGCCTGTAGCGAGGGAAGAAGGCCGGTAGGTCAACCAGAGTAAGCGGCTTGAGCTCGAAGGGCCAGGTGTGCCGCCGATAGAGAGGGGCAGCCGGGTCCAACACCTGCTGGCGGATCACACTTTGCAGAGACCCGGTGAGTACCAGGAAGACCTGGGTATGCTGGAGGCGCATATCCCATTCACGCTGAATCAGCGTGGGCAGTTCTGGGTCAGCCTCTACCAGGTAGGGGAACTCGTCCAGCACCACCACCAGCCGTTGCTGGGCCGCCAGTTCGGCAATGGCCTGAAAGACGGCGGCCCATGAGGGATAGGTGAACGTAGCTGGTGCAGAAGTCCCGGTGGCAAAGGCCCGGACCTCCTGGGAGAACTCAGCCAGGAGGGTGGACTTATCGGCCCGGCGGGCGAAGAAGAAAATGCGTGGCTTGTCTTCGGACCACTCAAAGAGGAGTGCGGTCTTGCCCACCCGTCGTCGCCCATAGAGCACCACGATCTCAGCCCTGCGGACCTGGTAGCGGTCGTTCAGATAGCCCAATTCGCGGATTCGGTTCAGGAACATGATCGCACCTCCTGGCGGACATTATAGCACAGCCAGGCGAAACGCGCAACTATTACCGACGCCGACAGCGATATTTATAATTGCTGCCAAAAACGGTAATCCTAGACGCTGGCTAGCCGCTATCCGCGGGCGTGGGAGCCCGCTCTGCTTCAGGATTTTGATCCACTGATCCTGCGTAACTTTTTATCGCCTCAACCAGCACTTCATCCTCTTCGTCTAAAACTGTGCGCGGGTCGAGGAGAAAGAGGTCGTCCTCAATGCGGCCAATGACGGGGGGATCGCCAGCTCGCAGACGGCGCGCTAACTCGTCGGGGGAGTCCACCTGGATGGCCACCAGCCTGGTGGGCAGGGTCTCGCCGGGAAGGCTGCCGCCGCCCACCGTGGAGCGGCCATCCACTACCCTGGCGGCGATCCCCGCCTGCGTCAGCTTCTCCGCCCAGTCCATCGCCCTCCCCTCGATGGCCTCAATGGACGCGGCGATCATCTGCCAGACAGGAATCTTCTCCTCGGCCTCCCCCTTCAGATAGTGGAGCAGAGTGGCCTGCAGGCCGGCGATGGTCGTCTTGTCCACCCGCAGAGCTCTGGTCAACGGGTGGCGCTTCAGCTTGGCTATGAGATTCCCCCGCCCGACGATGATGCCTGCCTGAGGCCCACCCAGGAGTTTGTCACCGCTGGCTGAAACCAGGGCCACACCATAAGCAATAGTCTCCTGAAGCATCGGCTCGTGGGCCAGACCGTAGGCCGGGGTGTCGAGGAGGGCCCCGCTTCCCAGGTCGTCCACTACCAGCAAGCCCCTTTTCTCCCCAAGCTCCACTAACTGGCCCAACGTTGGCTCGTGGACGAAGCCAGTCAGGCGGAAGTTGCTGCGGTGGACGCTCATGAGAAGAGCCGTCTCCTCGGTGATGGCCTCCTCGTAGTCCTGGATGTAGGTGCGATTGGTGGTGCCGACTTCCACCAGGCGCGCCCCGCTCTGGCGCATCACCGCCGGCATGCGAAAGCCCCCACCGATCTCCACCAGATGTCCCCGCGAGACGATCACCTCTTTGCCCCGGGCCAAGGCGGTGAGGATCAGCAGAACCGCTCCTGCGTTGTTGTTGACCACCAGGGCAGCCTCAGTTCCCGTCAACCGACAGAGAAGTTCCTCGGCGTGGACATAGCGGGAGCCACGCCTGCCGGCCTCCAGATCGTACTCCAGGTTGGTGTAACCTCGCGCTGCCAGCTCCATAGCGGCCCGAGCCTCAGCGCTCAGGGGAGCCCGGCCGAGGTTGGTGTGGATGATCACCCCGGTGGCGTTGATCACCGGGCGCAAAGTGGGGCGAGATCGAGCCTCCAGGCTGGTCCTGGTCATCTCGACCATCTCATCCGCCGAGGGGCGATCCTGGCCAGCCATGATGCCTTGCCGAGCCAGGTCCAGGGACTGACGGATGGCCTCCACCGTCAAGTCGTGCCCGTATTCCTCGACCAGAGCCTGGACGGCCCTCTCTTGCAACAATCTGTCCACGCCAGGTAGTTTCCTCAGTTCTTCTCGCATCTTGCCCCTCCCTCAAATGCCCGTATAATGAATTTGTTGCCATGCCTATCCCACCTCTCGCCGCATGGTCAACGCGCCCAGGGTGACAAGCAAGGCTGCAAAACCCAGCAGCATCGCCAGGTTGGGCCAGATGTCGGTCAGGCCCCAGCCTTTGAGCATCACGTCGCGCAGCGCGCGGTTGGCGTAGGTCAGCGGCACGGCGTAGGCAAAGGGTTGAAGGTAGCCCGGCATCTCATCCACGGTCCAGAACGTTCCGCCCAGCAGCACCTGGGGGATGATGAGCAGCGGGATGAACTGCACCACCTGGAACTCGTTGCGGGCAAAAGCCGAGGCCAGGATACCGAGGCTGACGCCCACCACGGCCAGCAAGGCGATGACGAGGAACAGCAGGCCGAGGCTGCCCAAGTAGTGAATTTTGAGCACCCAGACGGTGAAAAAGAGAATCACCGCCGCCTGGATCAAAGCGAACAGCCCCAGGCCAGCCATGTAACCCAAGACGATCTCCAGGCGAGTGACCGGGGTGGCCAGCAGCCGCTCCATCGTGCCCTGCGAGCGCTCGCGCAGAAAAGAGACGCACGTCAGCAGGAAGACAAAGAACACGGACAGGAAGGCGATGTAGACCGGCGCGATAAAGTCCATCGTGTCGAACTCTTGGCCGGCAAAAAGATAATTCGCCTCGACCGTGACGGGCAATTTGGCCTCTCCCTCGCTCGCTTTGGGCGCGCCGGGCATCCCAAAGCCCATCATCGCCAGCCCGGCCAGTGCCTTCATGGCCGCTTCGCTCACGCGCGCAGTGATCATCATGCTCCGCGTCGGGTTGGATCCTTCCAGCCGCAGGTCGAGGACTGCCTGCTGGTTCTGGCGGAACCCAGCGGAGAACTCGGGTGGAAAGACGACCACCCCCTGAACCGTGCCGTTGCGCAGCCGGTCGTCAATCTCGTCACGGTGCAACGGCACCACGTCAAAGGCGTCGCTGGCGGTCAGTTCCTCCGCGATGCGCTCCCCCAGGGCGACCTTGCCCGCCAGGGAGATGGATAGCCCCTCGTCCTCGTCCACCACGCCCAGTGGGATGGCGGCCGGGTCGGCGCGAAAGAGGATCGCGCCCAACGTCAGCACGAGCATGGGCACAAACACCAGCAACCCCACCGTCCGGCGGTCGCGCAACACCTGCCGCATGACGCGGCGGGCTAAGGCAAACACACGTCGAGCGTTCATCGTTCCCCTCCTTCCACGCTGCCCTCCGCGAACCGCAAGAACGCCTCCTCCAACGTGGCCGTGCCGGCCTGAGCGCGGAGTTTCTCGGCGGATCCTTCGGCCAGCAATCTGCCCTGGCGCATAAAACCCAGCCGGTCGCATCGCTCGGCCTCGTCCATCACGTGGCTGGAGACGATCAGCGTCACCCCTTCGTCGGCCAAGCGGCGGAAATACGACCAGAACGTGGCCCGCAGTTGGGGATCCACGCCCACTGTGGGCTCGTCTAGCAAAAGGAGTTGGGGCCGGTGCACCAGCGCGCAGGCCAGCGACGTACGTTGTTTCATGCCGCTGGAGAGGGTGCGCACCAGGCTGTCGGCCCGGTCTTGCAGGTCTATCAACGCCACCACCTCGTCCACCCGCGCCCGGCTGGCCCCGCCGCACATCTCGGCAAAGAAGGCGACGTTCTCTCGTATGGTCAAATCGTCGTACAAGGACTTGGCCTGGGGCATGTACCCCACCTGGGCGAGAACTGCCTTGTTAGGCATGTCCTGGTCCAGGACGGTGACGCTGCCTGAGGTAGGCTTCAGCAGGCCAGTTATCAGGCGGATTAGCGTCGTTTTGCCCGACCCGTTCGGTCCCAACAGGCCGTAGATCTCGCCGGCCTGCACCGCCAGGTTCAGTCCATCCACCGCGCGGATGGGGCCAAAATGCTTACTCAATTCTTTGGTTTTCACGATTGTGTCCATAGACTTTACTCCTCACCAGCGATACCTCTCCAGGTCCAAGCGGCCATCCTCGTTGAAGACGATCCCCTCGTCCTCCAACAACTTTCGCTGGATATTCAATTCGCCGATGCTGTGGCGGGTGCTGATCCCTCCTGAGCTATTGACAACGCGATGCCAGGGTATGTCCAGCCACTCCGGTGTGCTACGCATGGCCCAACCCACAGTGCGGGCCTGCCGTGGGTCACCCAAGGCGGCGGCAATCTGGCCATAGGTGACGACCTTGCCCCTGGGTATGCGGGCAACGATTTCATAGACCCGCTGGAAGAATTCACTCACGCCCACCATTATACCCCAAAACGCATTTTCTGGCTAGAGGGCGTATTGCCATTTTAGAATGAGCTCTTGCATAATCGCCACTTTGCACTATAATCAGAACTAGAGAATTTGCGGGCCGTAGTGCAGGCGCAAGCCTGCGGACTTGCGTCCGCACTCCGCCCTCAAGAGGAGGCGAGATGAAACAGGGAATAACTGTCGTCGGCCTGGGGCCGGGCGATCCCAAGCAGTTGACTTTGGAGGCTCAACAAGTCCTGCGGGAGGCGGGAGAAGTCTATTTGCGCACTTGTCACCATCCCACGGTGGCGTCCTTGCCCCCGGGCCCCTCTCTCCACTTCTTCGATCATCTCTACGAGGAGAAAGAGACTTTCGCCGAGGTCTACGACGAGATAGCTCGCCAGGTCCTGGAGCTAGGACGGCGCCCCGAAGGCGTGGTCTATGCCGTGCCCGGCCATCCTCTGGTAGGCGAAGCCTCGGTGCAGCGCATATTGGCTTTGGCCAGGCAACAGGAGATAGGCGTGCGCGTGGTGGAGGGGCTGAGCTTCATCGAATCGGTGCTCACCTGCCTGGGCCTGGACGCCCTGGCTGGATTGCAGATAGCGGATGCCACTGAATTGGCGGCCCTTCACCACCCATACTTGAATCCCGACTTGCCAGCTCTAATTGCTCAGTTGTATGACCAGCAACTGGCCAGCGATGTCAAGCTCACCTTGATGAACCTCTATCCCGATGAGCATCCGGTCACTCTGGTGCGCGGAGCGAGCACGGCCCAGGCGCAGGTCTTGACGGTGCCTCTCTATGAACTGGACCGCCAACCCGACGTAGATCACCTGACCTCCCTGTACGTGCCGCCTCTGCCTCGGCCTAGCTCGTTGGAAGCTTTTCAGGATATCATCGCTCGTTTGCGGGCCCCTGGGGGCTGCCCCTGGGATCGGGAGCAGACGCATCAATCGTTACGGCCTCATCTGCTGGAAGAGACCCACGAGACGCTGGCGGCTCTGGATGCCGACGATACGGACGCCCTGCGGGAAGAGCTGGGAGACCTGCTTCTGCAAATAGTCCTGCAGGCTCAGATCGCTGTCGAAGCGGGGGAGTTCAGCCTGGCCCAGGTTATCGAGGGGGTTGACGCCAAGATCAAGCACCGTCACCCTCACGTCTTCGGCGATGTCGTGGTGGCCGATGCGGCTGAGGTGATGCACAATTGGGAGGAGATCAAGCGGGAGGAGAAGGGGGAGCACTCCTTGCTGGGCGGGGTGTCGAGCGCGCTGCCGGCCCTGGCCCGAGCTCAAGCCATCCAGAAGCGAGTGGCGCGGGTGGGCTTCGACTGGCCGGACGCTGAGGGGGTGGTGGCCAAGATAGCCGAGGAGGTGGCGGAGCTGAGGGAGGCCCAGGGGGACGAGGAGCTGGAGGAGGAGCTGGGCGATGTCCTCTTCTCGGTAGTCAACTTGGCTCGCTGGTTGGACATTGACGCCGAGAGCGCGCTCCGCGGGGCCTGCGGGCAGTTTATCCAACGCTTTTCTGGGATGGAAGACCTCTGTCGGGAGCGGGGGCTCGACCTGAGCGAGTTGAGTCTGGCCGAGCAGGAAGAGCTGTGGGAGGAGGTGAAGGAGGGGATGGGAATGAGTGATGAGTAATGAGTTGACGTCGAGGCCCTCGTTACTCGTTACTCATCACCTCGCTAACTCACTACCTCCTCGTAGATGTCCTCGCCCGTTTGATCGGTGATCCAACTCACGGCCAGGCGAAGGTCTCGCTTGAAGCCTTCCTCCAACGAGACGCCTGTGGCCTCTTTAACCAGGCGGATGGCTTTGGCCGCGTAGGCGATGATGTAACGCGGCTCCAGGCGGCTTAAGTCCTCGAAGAAGAAGCCGCAGCTAGTGTACATGGCCTGGCGGTAGTATTGGGCCTCCAGCAAGGTTAGTATCCGTTTCTCTCCCTCTTCGCTCAGCTTTCTGGCCGCTTGCTGATCCAGGAAGGCTTTCCCCTCTATTTCCCCCAGCATCACCTGGATGTAGCCATTCCGCAGCCGCCAGGGATCGCCCCCCCACCTCTCGACCTCGTCTTGATAGAGCGCGTCCATCTCCTGGGCCAGCCGGTCCAGGGCTACTCGCAAATGGCGCTTCCACTCGCTGTCGCCCTGCGTGCAGGTGCATCCCTCCGCCCAGCGAGCCACCCCGTGCCCACAGCTCCACGAGGTGCCATTCACGATCTCAACCTCTGCCGTGGGTGGGTGCTGCTGCAAATAGCGGGCCAGGAAGGTCACCTCGTAGCCCGCCTTGGGGGCTTCTTCGTACAGTAAATCGTGCAGGAAGCGCTCCTCTCCTCGAAGGTGGTGGCCGAAGGTTTCGCCATCTGTAGCTATCAGAAGCAGCCCCTCGCCGGTGGGACCATGCTCGCCTGACAAGCAGTTCTCGACAAAGCCCTCAGCGCTATTGATCAACTCTGGATCGAAAGCCAGGCGATTGGACAGGGACTCATCTCTGAAGAAGACGGCTATCTCTCGACCACGTGGCAGCCGCACCCGGTAGGGTCCGGCGCCGTCGAGCTGGCCCTGTGTCTGGTGGGGAGAGAGGATGGTGAAGGCGATGCCCTGGCTGGCCAGTACCTCAAGGGTCTCCTGATCCACGGCCATCTCCGGCAGCCACATCCCCAGGGGCTCAGTCCCCCTTCCTCCCAATTTTGGGGGGCCAGGGGGGCCGAAGCGATGGCGGAAGTCAGCGATGCCCCAGGCGACTTGGGTCTCTTTGTCGCGCCGGGTGGCCAGGGGGAGGATGGTGTGGTTGTAGGCCTGGGCGAGGGCGTTGCCTACGCCGTGGGCAGCGCTGTTGCGCCGGTAGGACTTTATGATGCGCTGGTAGGTGGATGGATCGTGGCCCTCCAGCCAGACTGCCAGGGTAGGGCCGACGTTGAAGCTCAGTACCTCGAAATTGCCTAGTTCTGCGTTGGGGCGGTAGCACTCGGCGTTGATCTTCTCGTTGAAGTTGGCGAAAGGCATAGCTCCCTTTTCGGGGGAAATGACTCCGGTGAAAGGGTCCTCTCGAGGGGGTTGGTAGAAGTGCCCGTGAATGCAAAAGCTCTTCATAAGTTCAAAGCTCAAAGTTCAAAGCTCAAAATTGGATTTTGGATTTTGAGCTTTGAACTTTGGATTTCTAACGTGCCCATAGGATCAAGCCTGGCTCGTAGGGATTGCTCAGGTCTTCGTGATGGGGGAGTATCCGCAGGGCGTAGCCGTAGCGGCCACTGGTGCGGGCGGGAATGGCTCCGACGAATACGTGGCCCCCATCCCCATTGGACTCCACCCATTTCATGGCCATGACTTCCCCCTTTGAGATTTCGCCCTTCGTATCCAGAGGGCCATAATAGAGCTGTACTGTCACGTCCTGGGGCTCAAGGGCGCCCAGATTCACCTGAGTCCGCACCTGGAGTTCAGCGCCTACCCTGAGCTCAGCGGGCACCTCCGCCTCCACGTTATCCACCCGGATCTCGGGCCAGTGTTCGTGGAGATGGGATTTCCACTGCGCCAGGGCCTTCGCCCGCGCCATCTCGTCCTCGGCCAGGTGCTCATACCGCTGGGCCGCAGGCAGGTAGAAACGCTCGGTGTACTCACGAATCATGCGGTTGGTATTGAAGACCGGACAGATGGCTCGCATGGCAGCTTTCATCCGAGCGATCCATTTGTGCGGAAGCCCGTTGGAATTGCGATTGTAAAACAGCGGCACGATCTCTTTCTCCAGGATTCCATAGATGGCCCTGGATTCGATATCGTTTTGATAATTGAGGTCTTCGTACAACTCGCCTCTGCCGATGGCCCAGCCGGTCTCGGGCTCGTAAGCCTCATCCCACCAGCCATCGAGGGTGCTCATATTGATGACGCCGTTGGCGGTGGCCTTCATCCCGCTGGTGCCGCTGGCCTCCCGGGGGCGAAGTGGGGTGTTGAGCCAGATGTCTGCTCCCTGAACCAGGTAACGGGCAACGCACATATCGTAATCCTCGATGAAGACCATCCGTCGCCGAAACTCCTCCCGTTGGCAGAGACGGACGACCTGCTGGATCAACTCCTTACCTGGGTTGTCCTGGGGATGCGCCTTTCCCGCGAAGATGATCTGGACGGGGCGGTCCGCGTCGTTCAGGATGCTCGCCAGCCGATCCGGATCGCGCAGGACCAGAGTGGCGCGCTTGTAGGTAGCGAAGCGGCGGGCGAATCCGATGGTTAGGGCCTCGGGATCCAGCACTTCGCCCGCCCTCTCTATCTCGGACAGGGGGGCGCCCCGCTTCTCAAGCTGCTCGCGCAGCCGCCGTCGAACAAAGGCCACCAGGCGCTCCCGCCGCCTCTCGTGGGTGCGCCAAAGCTCCTCGTCGGGGATCTCGTCCACCCGCTCCCAGATGGTCTGATCGTCTGGGCGTTCCAGCCAGCGATGTCCCAGGTAGCGGTCGTAAAGCCTGGCCATGTCGAAGGAGATCCAGGAGGGGATGTGGATGCCGTTGGTAATCGAGGTGATGGGCACCTCGTCCTCAGGCACGCCCGGCCAGAGACTCTGCCACATTTTGCGCGCGACCCGACCGTGCAGCCGGCTCACTCCGTTGGTGTGGGCCGCCAGGCGTAGGGCGAGGACAGCCATGCTGAACGGCTCGCCATTGTCCGCTGGATTCCCGCGTCCCAGGGCCAGGAACTCCTCCCGCGAGAGACCAAGCTCTGGGTAATAATCGGAGAAGTACTTGTCCATGAGCTCTGGAGGAAACCTGTCAATCCCAGCCGGGACGGGGGTGTGGGTGGTGAAGACGTTGCCGGCCGAAGCAGCTTCGCGGGCCTCGGCGAAAGAGAGCGTGCCTTGACGGCCCTGCTCTTCCATGAGGATGCGGATCCGCTCCAGAGCCAGGAAGGCGGAGTGGCCCTCGTTCATGTGGCAGATGGTAGGGCGGATCCCCAGGGTCTCCAGGGCGCGGATGCCGCCGATGCCCAGCAGGATTTCCTGCTGGATGCGCATCTCCAGATCACCGCCGTACAGCTCGTCGGTGATGTCCTGATCCTGACGACCGTTGGCCGGGATGTTGGTATCCAGCAGGAAGAGGGGCAGCCGGCCGACTTGGGCGCGCCACACCTGGGCCGTGACCTTGCGGCCGGGGTAATCAACCTGCACCGTCACCGGCGTTCCGTCTTCCCCTTGCTCTAGTTGAATAGGCATGTTGTAAAAATCGTTCTTCGGGTACAGCTCCCGTTGCCACCCATCTGAGTTCAGATACTGACGGAAGTATCCCTCCTGGTAGAGGAGACCCACTCCCATCAGGGGCAAGCCCAGGTCGCTGGCCGATTTAAGGTGATCGCCAGCCAGCACCGCCATGCCCCCGGCGTAGATGGGCATACATTCGGTGAGCCCGAACTCGGCCGAAAAGTAGGCGATGCACGGCTCTCCAGGCGTGCCGTGAGCTTTCTCATACCAGGTGCTTTGGCTCTTCACATAGCGGTTGAACCGTTGAGCGATCCGCTCCAGATGGGCCAGGAACCCGTCGTCCTCGGCTGCCTCCTCCAGCCGCTCCTGCTTGATAGCTCCCAGCATCAGTACGGGGTTGTGGCCGGACTCTTCCCAGAGCTCGCGGTCCAGCCGACGGAAGAGATCAACAGCCTCCAGGTTCCAGCACCACCAGAGGTTGTAGGCCAGGTCTCGGAGGTGTTCCAGCTTGGTCGGCAAAGATGGGACGATGGTAAAAGTGCAGATGGGTTGCATGGTTTCTTACCTCTTTCTTCTAATGTGATGTAGGGGTGCGGACGCTTGCCCGCAGCGCAGCCACGTTTTCGGCCAGCGACGCCTGATCGTTGTAGATGCTCGATCCGGCTATCAGCACCGTCGCCCCCGCGTTCACGATCAGCGGCACGGTGATTGGGCTGATCCCGCCGTCCACAGCGATTGGCACGTCCAACCCGCGCTCGTCCAGCAGGCGGCGCAGGCGGCGAATCTTGTCCAGTTGGCTGTGGAGGAACTGCTGCCCTCCCCAACCGGGGTTGACTGTCATCACCTGGATCAGGTCGGTCAGATCCAGCACTTCTTCGAGAACGGACAGCGGCGTGCCAGGGTTGAGCGCCACGCCCGCCTCAATCTTGAGCTCGCGGATGCATTGTAGCACACGGTGGAGATGGGGACAAGTCTCTTGATGCACGATCAGGCGGTCTGCCCCGGCGTCGGCAAACGCGGCCAGGTGTCGCTCTGGCTCGACGATCATCAGGTGCACATCCAGCGGCAGGCTCACCAGCGGGCGCAGCGCGCGCACCACGCCCGGCCCGAAGGTGATGTCGGGGACAAAGCGCCCGTCCATCACGTCCACCTGGATGGCGTCAACGCCGGCGGCTTCGGCCTCGCGGGCCTGCTCGCCCAGCCGCGCAAAATCAGCCGATAAGATAGAAGCCTCGATCACGATCATGGTGTTCTCCTTCGAGTATTCATAGCTCTAATTGCGCACGTAAAACGTGAAACGTCAATCATCCCTTACGTTTTACGTTTGACGTTTTGCGCTTGAGATGACGAATTCCCTCAACACTTGCAACAATCACGTCCGTCGCCAGCCCTAGGAACAACCCGTGTTCCACGATGCCGGCCCGCTCGCTCAGCCGGGCCGCCAGTTGGGCTGGCTGGGAGATGGGGCCAAAACCGCAATCCAGGATCAGGTTACCCTGGTCGGTCGTGAACGGCGTGCCGTCGCTGTTGAGGCGCAGGACAGGTTGCGCGCCCAGCGATTCCAGATAAGCGGCCTGCGAGCGCCAGCCAAAGGGAACGATCTCCACCGGCACCGCCCAGCGGGTGCCCAGCGCGGGCGAGAGCTTGGACTCGTCCACCACGATGATCTCGCGGCGGCTGGCCTGGGCGACGATCTTTTCCCACAGGAGCGCGCCACTGCCGCCCTTGATCAGGTTCAGATCGGGATCCACCTCATCCGCGCCGTCAATCGTCAGGTCAACGACGGGATGCTCGTCCAGCGTGGTCAGTGGGATGCCCAGCCGTCGCGCTTCCGCTTCGATCTGGAGCGAGCTGGGCACGCCGAGGATGTCCTGCAGTTGGCCCTCGTGCAGCAATTGGGCGATGCGGCGCACAGCGAAGGTGGCCGTGCTGCCGTGGCCCAGGCCCACCACCATCCCCGATTCCACAAATTCCACCGCACGCTCGGCGGCCTGTTGCTTGAGTTTCAAGCTTGTCTACTCCTCAGTGACATCACTGATTATCTGGCCCCAGTCTACCGCCTCGAAATCCGTTGTATCTACGGTCACAACTCGCCCGTCAATTTCTAGCGCGCCCCAGTCACCCTGGTGCAAGGCGGCTTCGAATTCGTCGTAGTTTAGACGGTCAACGTGGCCTGGATGCCTCTCCCCCGATTCGGCCCGTTGCTTGAACCTTTCGAGCAGGACCTCGCCGTCCGCTCGGCATAGTACCTGAACAGTCTCGAAACGATACTTGTCCTGCAACGCCGAAAGCTCCTGGCTGGCAAGCTCCTTGCGGAAGTTACTCTCCACAACCAGAGATTGATTCGCCTTCAGCATCTCCTCAAGCAAATGGTAGAGCAGCTTCCAACTGGCCAGGCCCAGCTTCTTGGACCACTGGCGGTTCGACCAGCCAAGGGTATCAAACAGGAGTTCCTTGATATCATCGCGAGCGAACAGCGGCAGGCCAAGTTCTTTTGCAATCCTTCTCGCCAAAGTTGTCTTGCCAGAGCCGGGAGGTCCCGAGACGATGATCAGAAGATTTTGGGACATGCCTCTTGCTACGGAGGGGCGTCCTCGCCCCGATTTCGTGATCAAGCTACCCCCAAGGCGGGGCGAGGACGCCCCTTGATAGCAGTTTTGGTTAGTGAGAAAACTGCAAAGGACTTCTGCATAGTTACTTACCGTGCCAACGTCCTCATCAACCCCTCGTTGCCTGCCACGCCCGCAACACCTCGGCCACGCTCCAGGCCTGGGCTATGCAGCCGCGCGGAGCGAAGGGCGGGTCGCCGTCGAAGACTTCGCTGATGCTGCCCACGCCGTGGTCGGCCAGGTGGTGGATGAGCGGCTGCAGGAAAGAGCGCGCCAACTCACGGTCGCCGTAGACGCGCAGGTGCGCGCTGACGAAGGGGCCGATCAGCCAGCCCCAGACGGCGCCCTGGTGGTAGGCGGCGTCGCGCTGGCGCTGGTCGCCGCTGTAGTGGCCGATGTAAGCCGGATCATCCGCCGCCAGACTGCGCAGCCCGTGCGAGGTGAGCAGGTGGCGGGCGCAGGCGTCCACCACAGCACGCTGCTGCTGGCTGGTCAGTGGGCTGTGGTGCAGAGAGACGGCGAGCAGTTGATTGGGGCGCAGGGCCGGGTCATCGCCCTCCGGCCCGTCGAGTAGATCATAGCAGTAGCCGGTCGTCTCGTTCCAAAAGCGAGCGAACCCGGCGCGCGTTTGTTCCGCCAGGGCCTCATGGTCGTCGGCAGGCTCGCCCAGATGGCGCACGAACTCGGCCATGCTGAGCAGGGCGTTGTACCACAGAGCGTTGATCTCCACCGGCTTGCCGATGCGCGGCGTGACCACCCAATCATCCACCTTGGCGTCCATCCAGGTGAGCTGCACGCCCGGCTCTCCCGCGTAGAGCAGGCCGTCATCGGGGTCCACGCGGATGTTGTACCGCGTGCCGCGCTGGTGCCATGCGATGATCTCCTGTAGCACCGGGAACAGATCACGCAGCAGAGCGTCATCGCCGGTGGCGGCGTGATAGGCGCGGATGGCTTCAAAGTACCAAAGGGTGGCGTCCACGGTGTTGTATTCGGGCGTCTCGTTCTTGTCAGGGAAACGATTGGGCAGCATGCCCTGGTCCACGAAATGGGCAAAGGTGCGCAGAATTCGCGCGGCCACGTCATGGCGACCAGTTACCAGCGTCAGGCCGGGCAGACTGATCATGGTGTCGCGGCCCCAGTCGCCAAACCAGGGATAGCCGGCGATGACCGAACGGCCATCAGATTGGTCGGGCAAAGGGCGGCGGACGATGAACTGGTCGGCGACCAGAACCAGGTGCTGCACCCAGGCCGGCGCGTCGGTGAGGCCGCTCTGCGTCACCAGTCGCTGTTCATGCTCCTGCCGCTCGCCGTAGGCCGATGCACTATCCAGGCTCGGCGTCGCCTCGGTGCTGGCAACAATGGTGAGCGACTCGCCAGGGTGCAACACAGCATGAAAGTGGCCGGCATAGAGGTTATCGTCCAGAGCATCCAGCCCGCGACATCTCTCCACGCTCAGGAAGTAGTCCTGGTACCATTCGTGCTGGGGCATCGCCTCGCAACGGTCGCTCTGCAGGTAGAAAGGCACTGCCCCATCGAAGGCCGTCACCTGCAGGCCATGTGCCACCGGCTCCACGCGCATCTGCCAGTCACCGGCGTAGGTGTTGCTGTGATGATCCCGGTAATTGACGATGGCCTTGATGCTCAGGGCTAGCGGCGCGGTGGCCCGGTGCAAGTCGTAGCGAATGTAGGTCGTGTTGGCGCCGGGCTGCATCCAGACCCGCTTTTCCAGCAGGGCGTCGGCACAGGCAAAGGTCCACACCGGCGTCGTGCCTTCCAGATGGAAGCGCTCCAGGTGATGGAAGCCGATTGGTTCTACCCCTTCCCATTCTCTGCCCTGCTCATGGCGGAGAGTTGAGGTGGGAACAGCCCAGCGGTTGGCGAACAGCGGATAGGTGCGGCCGTCGTAGGCCGCCGTCTCGTCCAGCCTGGTGAGCAGGAGGGTGCGCTCCAGCGGTGGCTGGAGGGCAGCGATGAGCAGGCCGTGGTAGCGGCGGATGAGCAGGCCGGCCACGGTTCCCGACGCATAGCCGCCGATGCCGTTGGTCACCAGCCACTCCCGCCCGGCCGATAATGCCAGATTGCCGCACACCTCACGTCCGAAATCAATCATGACTTCCCTGATAAAAGCCTGTTCTGAGGCCCGTCCGTTCGGCTGAGCTCACGACGAAGCCTCGGGCCGATTTCCGCACCCGGGGACGGCTGCGTGAGCTTTTTTCAGTAGACTCAATCATGCGATAAGTCATCTGCGTCACCGTCGGTGGATATTCTCGCCCGCCCATACGTTTCCGCAAGCTCGGCTAACCGCGCGATGTGATCATCGCTAAGTGCGTTGGCAGGCAAACGCCAGGCCCAGTTTCCCGCTGCCTGGCTGGGCATGTTCATACGGGCCTTGCTGCCCAGGCTGAGCACATCCTGCACGGGGAATATCGCCAGCGACGCAGCGGACGAGGCCGCCAGTCGCATCAGCGCCCAGGCGGCGTCGTCTGGTGTGTAGCCCAGGTAGCGCACACAAAACGCCTGCTCAGGCTCAGGCGCGGACGCAAACCACCCGCGAGTGGTATCGTTATCGTGACTGCCAGTGTAGACCACGCAATTGCGTTCGTAGTTGTGGGGAAGATACGGGTTGGTGGCATCATCGCCAAAGGCAAATTGGAGGATCTTCATCCCCGGAAATCCAAACCCATCACGCAGTGCTTCCACTTCGGGCGTGATAACACCCAGGTCCTCCGCAATGATG
>SDBU01003297.1_pt1 | contig 20605 bp, 18 predicted proteins | sample 2277071 | NCBI WGS metagenome assembly SDBU01 (sample SAMN10397929, study PRJNA504765) | marine sediment metagenome | isolation source: marine sediment core GS08_GC12, 126 cmbsf | place: Arctic Ocean: Gakkel Ridge, Loki's castle | collected 2008
GAGAGGGTGGAAGAGGCCAACTCCACCGGGGCGGAAGCGCTGGTCACCGCCTGTCCCTGGTGTGAGCGTAACTTCCTCGATGCCATCAGCACTAACGGCGAAAAGATGAAGGTCTATGACATTGTCGAGCTGGTCCAGCAGGCAATCTGAAAGGAGGTAGCTCAAAATGCCGTCAGGCGACGACAAGCATAAGTTAATATATGAAGAACTCGTTAATATCCTCGGTTCTGACTATGTCTCTGATGACCCGGCGGTAGCGGAAGCCTATAACCGGGAATCAAACACCCCCATTTTCAGGACTGAAACGGGGCCGGAATTTGTTGTCTTGCCGGCCAGCACCGAGGATATCCAGCAGATAACCAAGCTGGCTAATCGTTATAAGTTTCCCTTCTCCGCAGTTTGTACCGGGCTGTGGTTTAACGCCGCCGCCGCGGTTAAGCCGTACTGGTGCTTTATTGACCTCAAGAGAATGGACAAGCTAGAGATAGACGAGAGGAATATGTATGCCATCATTGAGCCCTATGTCACCCACGCTCAATTATCGGCGGAAGCAATGAAGAGAGGACTGGTTAATGGTATCCCCGAGGCCGGGGCTCAATCGTCCAGCCTGGCAAATCACATTGCTTTCGGTATGCAGGGCACCGGCTACCGAACCGGATATGTGCCGCGCAATATACTGGGTGTGGAATGGGTCCTGCCCAATGGTGAGGTTTTGAGAACCGGCTCACTGGCGGTTCCCGGGGCGGGATACTTCTGGGGTGAAGGCCCGGGAGCTGATGCCCGGGGCTTGCTGCGAGGTCTGTTAGGCCACATGGGTGCTCTCGGTGTAGTAACCAGGATAGCGGTTAAACTCTATCCCTGGCCCGGCCCCACCGTGTTGCCCACCGAGGGAGTAGCCCCCGATAAGAAGTGCGAAATGCCCACGGATAGGTTCAGGTGGTACATTATTAAGTATTCCACCCTCGAGAAGGTAGTTGAAGCAATGCGCGAGATTGGCAAATCCGAGATTGGCGGGATACTGCATACCTGGCCCCCAACGTACTATGACTGGTGGTGGGCGAAATCAAGGGAGGAATACTGGGGCACCTGGATAGAGGAGTACTGGCAGAAGAATATCACCAACTGTGTCAGCATCTGTCTCTGGGGATTTGCCTCGGAGAAACAGGTGGAGTACGAGGAAAAGGTGCTCATGCAGATTATCCGGGATACCGGCGGCAAGTTGATACCGGATGAAGTGTACCAGAGGTGGGCGCCCTATACCATCAACAACTGGATTAGAGATACCAATGGCTGCCGGATGATGCGCATCGGTGGCGGCTTTGCCATACTGGGTTGCACTTTTGGCTCATGGGAAGATGCCCTGGACAGTTTCCCTCCCTCATGGGAGATTGAGGACGAATATACCCCGCCCTTTCTGGACGCCGACCATCCGGCCTGGGTGGCCAGCTATGATTTCAGCCACTTTGCTCTCACTGAAATTGATGTTCCCCGGGAAAAGACGGGGGAAAGTGATTCAATCTGGTGGAAAGGGGCCTGGCGGAATCTTATCAAGCGACGTATTAGTGACCAGGCGATTGATGTCTGCACCGTTCCCGTATCGGCTCACAATACCGGACCGGCCTACGCTAATTTCCACCTGATTCTGGCCCGGATTAAGAAGAGCCTCGACCCCCATAATGTGGCCAATCCGACCCGGGTTATCGACATGGAGGCGATGGAAAAGGCAGAGAAGTCAACCTGACAGGACTAGACAGCCTCCACCATCCACTTCGGCTCCGGCCCCGGCTTATGCTTGTAGAAGAACTTATCCGCCGAGATTAACGCCTGCCTGGCGCGGCTGAAATTCGAGCCTACCTCCCGCACCGTATTGTGGAACCAGCTATTGGGGTGATTCCACATACATACCACCTGGCATATGTCACACGTGTGTCCGGTGGTATACATATATTTAATACACTTCTCACCGTCCAGCTGCCATTTTCTTACCCCCCTGACCACCTCTTCCCCACCTTTTGGAATAGCCCCTGACGGGCACATATCAGCACAAATTTTACACTTCTCACAGAAATCGTGAAGCCCAAAGTCCACCGGCTTATCGGTAACCAGAGGTAAATCAGTGAGCACACCGCCGGGACGGAAGTTATTGCCGAACTCCTTGGTTACCACCTGACAGCACCGCCCGTGCTCCCCAATTCCAGCATCGATGAAGATGGGGGGGACGATGTACGGCGTGTTAAAGGTGGGCACCGGTCTCGCCGGCCAGCCTAAATGCCGAATAAAATTAGCTATCATCAGTGAGATAAAAGAGGCGTAGGCATACTTGAAGCCTACCTCGAATTCCTGACCCAGACCGGTCTGGTTAGCCTGCAAGAATGGGCTCTGCGGTACCGCCAGGCAGATGGCATACTTGTAATTACACTCTACCGGCTGTCCGTATGTCGGCGCCGAGTTATAGCTAAAAACCCAGTCCTGATTCAACTCGGTTATTCCCACCTTCCCCGCGCCCAGTTGCAGACCGAGGGCCTTAATCTTCCGGGACATTCTCGCCGGGTCTACCTCTACTCTGTCCATATCAGCCATACCTACTGGCCCCAGTGGATATTTCAGGTGAGTTTCAACCATCCGGGGACGACTCAAACCAATGGCAGCGTAAAAGGTGCATACGGCCACTTCCTCATTTACCCGATTAGCTTCCAGAACTTTTTTACCGGACCGTTTCGCCCGCTCCCGTATATCGTCGTCCACGGCCTTCTTCTCCGGATACCTTGAGTAGTAGTCCTGAAAGGGAGGGCTATCAACATGCATGGCCATTCTGGCCCACATATGGTCACGGGCATCATAGCGCTCCACAGGACCGACAATCTCATAGGTTGGCTTGTCTACCCGGCGTGGCGGAGTGATAACAAAGCCTTTCCAGGTTCCTTCGTCAATATTCATCTGGTCAGTAGGGTCTGAGAAAAACCTCTTTAGCATCTGGTTACCTCCTACGAAATTGATAGGACGGCGCCCCGTAATGGGCTATCTCCGCTCTCCAGCGGCAAGTTCCGCCAGCCGATTCAGCACCGCCTCCAGAGCCTCCAGCTCTCGGCCATAGCCAGCCCAATCACCATCCTTTAGGTACTGCTGAGCCTGGTTATAGTGTTGCTTTGCCTCCTCAACGAGACCGGCTATATCAGCGGCTACCGGCTGCTCCGGTCTGGTTGGAGCCGGTGGTTTAACCACGGGGGGTTCAGTTGGCGGTTTTGGTTCGATAGGTAGTGCCTCAGCGCCAAAGATAGCCGCGATGCTTCCCTTCAATGTGGTTTCCATAGCTATCTGGTCACCGACCGCCACGATAACTCGCTTAAGTTGGGGAAGCCCACCACCCTCCGCCTGGAGGAAGACCGGCTCCACATATATCTTGGATTTACCCAGAGGAATCAGTAGCAGGTTGCCGCGGATAACCCGGGAACCACCGCGCCCCCACAGGGCAAGCTGCTCGGTGATGACGGTATCCTGCGAGATTCGGTTCTCTATCTGGCTGGGACCATATACCAGCCGCTCCTTGGGGAAAAGGTAGGCAAGCAGCCTCCCGTAGTTTTCTCCATCAGAGCGGGCGGCCAGCCAGCCAATGGTATTGTTCTTGTTCACCGGGGTGAAGGGTAATATGAGCAGGAACTCCTCTTTTTCCTCATCGGGCAGGCGCATGATGATATAGTAGGGCTCCATAGGCTGTTCTGTGCCGAAATAGAGCTCTTTGGGTATAGCCCACAGGTCTTCTTTGTTGTAGAATACCCGGGCATCACGCATATGGTAGGTCTGGTATACTGACGTCTGAATTTTGAACATGTCCTCGGGATAACGAATGTGTACTCGCAGGGAATCGGGCATCTGCGCCATCGGCACGAAGAGTGTGGGGAAGATGCTCTGGTAGGTCCGTATCAGGGCGTCCTCCGGGTCAGTGACGTAGAAGGTCACACTGCCGTGGTAGGCATCGATAACCACTTTGACGCTGTTGCGAATATAGTTCGGCCCACTTCCAAGCGGCTCGGAATAGGGATAGCGGTCAGTGGTGGTATAGGCGTCCTGTATCCAGAACAACCGTCCGTCCATCACCACCAGATAGGGGTCACTGTCCAACTGCAAAAATGGTGCCAGGTGATTTACCCGCTGCCTGATGTTCCGATAATAGAGCACCCGGCTCTCCGGAGTTAACTCGCCACTGATAAGGATATTAAGGTCGCCAAATTGCCAGGCATAGACCAACCGGCGGATGAAACTGCCCAGGCTAACCCCGTCCTTGCCCTGGTAGTGCGTGAAGACATTCTCATCACCCATAGGATAGTCAAACTCCTGGGTCTTTGTTTTCACAATTACGTAATCATTCGTCTTTTCCCCAAAGTATATCTCAGGTCGTTCTATATTGGGGTCACCAACCGGGGGTATATCCTTTGCCAGCAATACTGGCAGCCCCTCAGACGTGATCTCGTTAACCGGGCTGAGGGCAAGACCGTAGCCGTGGGTGAACTGTAGCCGACGGTTGACCCAGGTCTGCGCCTCTCCGGCCAGTTTCTCCGCAGATAATTCCCGGGCCGATAGCATCACCTGCCGGTACTCACCATCGATTATATAGCGGTCGGTATCGACGTCATGGAAGTCGTAGTAGAGCCTGATAGACTGAATCTGGTTATAGGTGTCCTTCAGCGGGCGTGGGTCCCAGAGCCTGATGTTGTTGATGGTTACCTCGTTTTGGGCTAAATCCTGGCGGCTGGGTGCGTCTTCGGCGGGAAAGGACTGCTCCTCAATCCGGTCAAGAGCAAAGGCCTCCCGGGTAAACTGTATATTATATTCGATATAAGGACTCTCTCGAACCAGCTCACTGGGTTCCACCTGAAAGCGCTGTACCAGGCCGGGGAAAATGCCCCCGACGATAATGGCGGCTACTATCCAGCCCCCGATGCCGTAAAGGGGCCAGCGGGAGTTACGCCGCAGTATTGAAACCAGAATGACCCCCATTAAAATGACCACCACCACCAGAAGTATCCACTGTGCCGGCAGCCTGGCATGCATATCCGCATAGCTGGCGCCAAAGACCACCCCCTGCGGTGAGAAGACCAGCTCCCAGATACCAAGCCAGTAACCCCAGGCGAAAAGTGCCAGAATAGCCATAACCAGTCCACCGAGATGGGCCAACACGGGACGGGCCAGGTCAAACTTAAGGCGCTGCACCGAATAGCTGAAAAGATATAGCCCGGCACTGGCCAGAAGGGTGACTATCAAGGCACCGATGAGCCAACCCTGCACCAGGTGCAGGAAAGGCAGCGAGAAGACGTAGAAGCCGACATCTCTATGGAACACCGGGTCGGTGATACCAAAGGGCTGCCCGTTAAAGAACCGGAGTATAACCAGCCAGTTGCCCTGTGCCACCAGACCAAATATCAGACTGAGCAGACCTGTCCCCAGTATAACGACCCACCTGAGTACCCGCTGTAGCTGACGTACGATAGCCCAGGGCCAAAGACTGGACTCTCTTTTGGGTGCCAGGCGCGTAGCCAGCACCAGATTCCCCAGGAAGAAGAGACAAAAGATGATGGCCGCCAGGAAGAAGACCATCACCTCGGTCTTTAGAATAGTGGTATAGACACTGCCGTAATCCAGGCTGCTGAACCAGAGCCACTCCGTATAGAATCCCTTGGTTATACTTATAAAAATAAACAGGGCTAAAGCCCCGCCCAGTATCAATAACACTCCGGTCGTCGCCCACCGTCCTCCGGCAGGTGGTGCCGCCTTCCCACCGTTATTTTCTGGAAACCAGCGCTGCCATTCTCGGTTAAATGAATCCATCTCACTCACCTCAGCCTTTCTGAACTGTAGCGGGCAGAATCACCCTGCCCCCTCAGTCCATCCGTAAAATATTAACACAGAAGTTAAGTCAATATCCATAGCAAGCCGTGGAAGGTATACGTAGGATATTGACAGTCCCGTCAATAACGGCTAAATTTATACAGCACATATATCCTTGGTCACCTGACCGGTTAGGGAGGTAACATGAAACGTATCGCAGTAACAACCAGCGGGGGTGACGCCCCGGGTATGAACGCCACCATCAGGGCCGTGGTGCGGACTGGACTGGACCAGGGGTGGGAAGTATTCGGCGTCCGTCACGGCTATTTAGGCCTCTGCACCGATAGCATGACCCCGCTCGAAGCTCGAGACGTGGGTGGCATCATCCAGCAAGGTGGCACGATGCTGGGCAGCAGCCGCTGTCCCGAATTCATGACCGATGAGGGGCGCCTCAAAGCGCTGAGGACGCTTCACCAGCATGACATCGACGCCCTCGTTGTCATCGGTGGCAATGGCTCTCAGACCGGAGCCCACGCTCTGTCCCAGATGAACTATCCGGTTATTGGCATTGCCTCTACTATAGACAACGACCTCTATGGTACGGAGATATCCATCGGGGTGGATACGGCGCTAAACATCGCTCTGGATGCCATAGACCGGCTTAAAGTCACCGCCTCGTCCCACCAGCGAGCCTTTATCGTCGAGGTTATGGGCCGCGACTGCGGCTACCTGGCCTTGATGGCCGGTATCGCCGGCGGTGCTGAGTTCGTCGTCATTCCCGAGGTAGAGACGGACCCGGAAACCATGGCCGCCGAGCTGCGCGCTGCCTACGGACGAGGCAAAGCCCACGCGCTGGTAGTCGTCGCCGAAGGTGCCCAATACAATGCCGATAAGATGTCGCACTACTTCGCTGAGCACCGCGGTCGGCTGGGCTTCGAGCTACGGGTGACGACCCTGGGGCACGTGCAACGGGGCGGCTCACCGGGCGCCTTCGACCGGTTGCTCGGCACGCGGCTGGGCGCCGCCGCAGTCGAGCACCTGGCCCAGGGGGAGCACGGTACACTGGTTGGCTTAGTCAAAGGTGAGATTGGGGCCACACCACTGGCTGAAGTGGTTACCGGCAAAAAGCAGCTGGACCTGCGCCTGATGGAACTGGCCCGGGTATTAGCTAAATAATAAAAGCTAACGGCCACCTCAGCATATGCCCGGTTGCCAAACGATTTTATGGTGTGATAAACTAAGTAGCGGTTAAAAAGTAAATAAAACTCTCCGAGCCTTTTCTCCTGAGGGGAGTGCCTATGGAGACTGGCCGGTAGGGTGCCACTGGAAACGGTGACGCCTCCCATGTTTGGAAAGGAGAGCTTCTCATGACAGGACTTCTGTCACGCAGGGCACCTCCTTTTGAGGTGCTTTCCTATTTATTGGCGGTATCTTCTGGCGAAAAACGGGAGAAAGAATGAAGAAAATAACCTTTCTCCCATTGGGTATTCTGGTTCTTTTCAGTCTGCTGGTCAGCCTTATCGCCTGCACGGCTACGGGAGCCGAGCCCCGGTTACCAAAGCCGAGGTTGCGGGTGGCCACGACCACCAGCCTCTATGACACTGGATTCTGGGACTACCTTGAGCCAATTTTTGAAGAGGAATATGGTGTTGAGCTGGACATATTGTATGCCGGAACCGGCATGGCCCTGGAGTACGGCAGGAGAGGCGATGTGGATGCTATTGCCGTACACTCTAAGGCGCGTGAGCAGGCTTTCGTCGCCGAGGGATATGGGGTGGAGCGGGTTCCTTTTGCCTACAACTATTTTCTCATTGTTGGACCGGAAAATGACCCGGCCGGCATCAGAGGAATGACGCCGGAAGATGCCTTTAAGAAGCTTGTCGGTACCGGCACTGGTTCTTTTATCTCGCGTGGTGATGAGTCTGGGACCCATGGCAAAGAGCAGGCAATATGGAAAAGTGCGGGCTATGACTACGAGGCGATAAGAAAGGCCGGGGCGTGGTACGTAGAGTCGGGGAGGGGAATGGGTCCGATACTGCTTATGGCCAGCGAAAAGCAGGGCTACACCCTCACCGATATGGGGACTTTCCTTGCCTTTAAGGGCAAGATAGACCTGGTACCTGTTGTGGACAAGGGGAGTGTTCTGCTTAACGTGTACTCGGTAATCGCCGGCAATACGGGGAAGAACCGCAAGGTCAACTATGAAATGGCACAAAATATGGTAAATTTCCTTACCTCGCCTGAGATACAGAGGCTAATCGGCAACTACGGTACAAAAAAATATGGTATGTCGCTGTTTACGCCCTGTGCCGGAGCCGAACCTCAATCCTGAAAACGTTTAGGTGGTAAGTTGAGTTGACAGAGCTGTGGCAAGGACTGCTCAAAGCGATACAGCTTATAGTGTCGCTTGACCCGGAAGTGATGGAGATAACAGGGAGGTCGCTGGCCATTGTCGCCACCTCCTGCACTATCGCCACTTTAATCTGCCTGCCTCTGGGCAGTTTGCTCCACTTTAACCGCTTTCCGGGCAAGAGGCTGCTCATCAATGTCGTCCAGACATTCTACAGCGTGCCCACTGTCGCCATCGGGCTCTTTGTCTTTGTCTTTCTATCCCGGGCCGGACCACTGGGGGAGCTAGGTATAATGTTTACCCCCATGGCGATTATAATGGGGCAGGTACTGTTAATAACACCAGTAATACTTGGGCTTACCATTTCTGCCCTGAGTAGTGTGGATAGGGCCGTAGTCGAGGCCGCTGTCTCCCTCGGTGCCAACCGGTTGCAGGTGACGACTCTCACCATAAGGGAGGCGAGATACGCCATACTGACGGCGGTGCTAATGGGATTTGGGCGGGCAATCTCAGAGGTTGGGTTATCCCTGATGGTTGGTGGTAACATCAAAGGGTTTACCCGAACTATTACCACGGCCATCTCGCTTGAGACATCCAAGGGTGATATCGAGCTATCAATAGCCCTGGGGATAATACTGATTTTCCTGGCGCTGGTTATCAATGTAGCCCTGAACCGGCTCCAGCAGAGGTAATAAACGATGGCTTTGCTAGAAACAATCAAGCTAAGGCAAGAATATGAGGGGCGTGATGTCCTGAAAGAGGTAAACCTCAGAATTGAGCGCGCTGAGGTCTTCTCCCTTATCGGTCCCACCGGTACGGGCAAGACAACATTGCTGAGGCTCCTTGACCTCCTGGAAATACCCGCCTCAGGCACAATCTATTTTGACGGGGTGGATGTTACCCGTTCCCATCGTGAGCGGCTCGGAGCGCGCCGCCGGATGTCCTTCGTGCAGCAGAGACCGGTAGTTTTCACGATGAGTGTCTACGATAACGTTGCCTGCGGTCTGAGGTGGAGACATGAGAGTAATAGGGTTATCCGCCCGAAGGTGGAAAGCGTCCTGGAACTGGTGAGAATGGCTGACTGCCAGAACCGGGATGCCCGGACGCTATCCGGAGGCGAGCTACAGCGGGTGGCTATAGCCCGGGCTCTGGTTACCGCACCAGAGCTACTGTTCCTCGACGAGCCCACGGCCAACCTGGACCCTGTTTCCATATCTAAAGTAGAGGAAGTTCTGGGACATATTATCCGGGAGCATAAAACGACGGTGGTGATGGCAACCCATGACATGTCCCAGGGTCAGCGACTTGCCGGAAGGATTGGCGTGCTGATGAATGGCGAGATACTGCAGGTAGGTAGTCCCAACGAAATATTCAGTTCGCCGGGAAGTAGAGAGGTGGCGGAGTTTGTTGGTGTCGAAAACATCCTGGATGGGGTGGTGGTAGGGTGGGATGATGGTCTGGTGAACATAAGGGTAGATGGCGGCACCATTCAGGCAGTTTCCGAATACGCCGCCGGTGACCGGGTTTACGTCCTCTTGAGACCCGAGGACGTGACCTTCAAGTTCTCTAAAGACATAAGCAGTGCCAGGAACATATTTTCGGGCAGAATAGCTAAGATAACCCCCGTGGAGCCGCTGGTGAGAATTGAGGTGGATTGCGGCTTTCCGCTGCTAGGCGTAGTGACGAAGATGTCAGCACAACAGCTGGAGCTGGCTGTCGGCAAGCAGGTTTACGCCAGCTTTAAGGCTACTGCGATACACGTCATCAGGAGGTGGGATTAGTCGTTTAAATGCGTGGTTAGCTTTAGCTCAAAATGGGCATCAGTAACAGCTAGGCCGGGCTTCATGGAGACCGCCCGGCCTATCGCAACTAATAAAAGCAATACCAGCCTTAGCTCTTGCCAATGCGGAACATCTTGGTACCGCAGCTGGGGCAGATACCCTGAGTGGCCGGCTTGCCGTTCTTCATGGTTATGCTCTTGGCATCTTTCATTTCTCTTTTGGCACGGCACTTCACACAGTATGCTTGCATCTGTCACCTCCTTTTCTAAGCATTTTGGTAGTAGAGTAAACGATTCCTTGGTAAGATGTCAAGAGCCTGAAGAGGATTTTAAGTAAAATTTTGCCCCAATTGCTGAGAAATTCTCTAAAAAGTTCGGAAAATCGTCCCGAGTGGCCCAGTACCATGGATTACTCTTTCTTTCCTACCGCCAGCATCCTAATTTTGAATAGCCTAATCATACAGGTGGCAGGATACCAGATGGTCGGTGTTGAGCTGCTTGAGCGCCGGTTGTTCCTGCGGACAAACAGGCATTACTTTGGGGCACCGGGTATGGAAGCGGCAACCTTGCGGGGGGTTGACCGGTGATGGTACCTCACCCGGCAGCGCCGCCCGCCGCTTTTTCTGGTGCGGGTCGGGAACAAAGATGGCGGAAAGCAGTGCCTCAGTATAGGGATGGAGGGAGTGACTGAACAGCTCAGTTCTGCTGGCCAGTTCCACTATCTGCCCGAGGTACATTACGGCAATCCGGTTTGATACGTGCCCCATAACCGCCAGGTCGTGGGCAATGAACAGGTAGGCTAAGCCGAGTTCGCTCTGGAGGTCCATCATCAGGTTCAGAATCTGGGCCTGGACGGAGACGTCCAAGGCGCTAACCGGCTCATCAGCGACAATGAGCCTGGGCCTGACGGCTAAAGCACGGGCAATGCCTACCCTCTGTTTCTGTCCCCCGCTCAGTTCGTGGGGGTATCTCCCGGCGTGCTCGGGTTCCAGCCCTACCCGCTGGAGCAGCGCCGCCACCCTTTCCAGTCGCTCTGCCTCGCTCTTCATGCCATGGATAAGCAGCGCCTCGCCGATAGAGTCCCCGATAGTCATTCTGGGGTCAAGGGAGGATTGGGGGTCCTGGAATATCATCTGGGCCTCTTTACGCAACTCCTTTAGTCTCTTTTTGTCCCACTTTGTGATGTCGCTCCCACGGTAGAGGACTCTGCCGGCGGTCGGCTCTTCCAGCCTCAGCAGGGTTCTGCCCAGGGTGGACTTACCGCAGCCCGATTCGCCGACCAGGCCCAGGGTCTCGCCTTCCGCAATGTAGAAAGAAACCCCGTCCACCGCTTTCACCTCGGCGACTTGCCTGGCGAGCAGACCGGCGGTAATCGGATAGTACTTTTTCAGGTTTTCCACAGCTACCAGTTTATCACTGGGCATGGTTAATACCCCCTGCCCCCTCTGGAAATGGGGCTGACGGTGAATACAGGTGGCAGACGACCCGGTGCTCATCGGAAATGGCTATCTCGGGCGGCTCCTCCCGGTCGCAGACCGGCATCCGGCTCGGGCAGCGAGGGTGGAAGATACAGCCCCGGGGGGGGTCAATTAGACTGGGTATCATTCCCGGAATCGGTGTTAGCCGGTCGTTTTGACCTTTTAGGCTGGGCAGGCAATTAATCAGCCCCTGGGTGTAAGGGTGTTTGGGCTGGTCAAATATATCAAACGTGGCACCGGTCTCGGCTACTCTTCCCCCGTACATTACCACAATCCGGTCAGCAATGCCGGCAACGGTGCCCAGGTCATGGGTGATAAAGAGAATAGACATATCCCTTTTTTGTTTTAGGTCCCCGAAAATATCCAGAATCTGAGCCTTTATCGTCGTATCGAGAGCGGTAGTCGGCTCATCGGCGATAAGAATCTCCGGGTCACATGATAGAGCGGCGGCTATCATCACCCTTTGCTTCATACCACCGGAGAACTGGTGGGGGTAGTCTTTCATGCGCTCACCGGCCCGGGGGATGCCCACCTGTTCCATCAGGTATTGAACTCTCTCCATAGCCTCTTTCTTCTTTAACCGCAGGTGAAGCTTTACCTGTTCCGCTATCTGGTCGCCAACGGTAAACACCGGATTTAGTGATGATTGAGGGTCCTGGAATATCATGGCTATTTTACTACCCCGGATTTGCCTCAGCCTATCATTGGAACAGTGCAGCAGGTCTTCGCCGTGATACAGTATTTCGCCACCCAATATTCTGCCGGGAGGGCTGTCAATGAGGCGCAGAATGGATAGCGCGGTGGCGGTCTTGCCACACCCTGACTCCCCGACCAGGCAGAGGTTCTCTCCCCTCCGCAGGGCAAAGCTGATACCGTCAACTGCCTGCACCACACCGTTGCGGGTGAAGAAGTATGTCTTGAGGTGGTTGACCTCTAACAGGTTATGGTTCACCTTCTCTCCTATAGCTGGCTTCTGGGGTCAAAGGCATCCCTGATACCGTCCCCCAGGAAATTAAAGGCTAAAACAGTCAAAAAGAGCATAATTCCGGGCTCTACGGCTACCCACCAGGCCGTATCTAAGCTCCGCTGACCGGCATTTAATATCAATCCCCAGCTAGTTTTCGTCGGGTCGCCCAGCCCGATGAAACTCAGTGCCGCCTCGGCCAGGATAACGCCGGGTATGGAAAGGGTGGCAATAACGATAATCGAGCTGATGACATTGGGTATGAGGTGGCGGAAGATGATTCGGGCGCCGCTGGCTCCCAGGGATTTAGACGCCATGACGAAATCCCTGGTTCGGAGGGAGAGGGTCTCGCTCCTGACCAGCCGGGCGGTGCCCGTCCAGCCGGTGAGGCCTATGGCGAGAATGATGTAGTTTAAGGACGGTCCGAAGATGAAGATGATGAATACCAGCAGCAGGAAGAAGGGGAAGGTCATCATAATATCGGTAAATCGCATCAGGGCATTATCCGCCCAGCCACCGAAGTACGCCGACGACACGCCCATGATAGCGCCGATGATTATGGCTATAAGGGTGGCCAGAAGACCGACCTGAAGGGATATCCTGGCCCCGGAGACCAGCATTGCCAGCATATCCCTACCTTTTTCATCAGTTCCCAGAGGATGCTGCCACTTGCCCGGTATCTCCCGGGTTACCATCTCCCCCGTTTTGGAGTCAAATAGTGATTGTTGACTGGTGAAACCCACCGGGGGCATGTTTTTTTCGGCGAAATTGACCCTGGTGGGGTCCTGGGTGAGAAAGGGACCAATCAGGGCAACGACAATCAAAAAGAGGATAAAGGCCAGTCCCAGAACGGAAAGCCGGTGCCTCTTGGTTCTATCCCAGTAATATCGGATTAACCTTCTATTATTGGCATATAGCGGGTATAGTACGTAGCGGATGACCACCAGGGCGACAAAGAGATAGAAGTACTCCACAGGTTCCAGTATCTGTTCAAACAGGTAAAGGTCAAGGAGGATGACTACGGTCAGGGCTAAAAGCCCGCCGATAAATGTCAGGTTCCTCCGTTTGCCTAACTTATCGCTGATTTGTTTAACCATTTTGCCGCTCAGTCATACTTTATCCTGGGGTCAAGCCAGGTATATACAATGTCCGTGGACAGATTGGTGAGTAGCACTATCATCGCCCCGATGAGGGTTATCGTTACCACCACCGGGTAGTCGCTGGCAAAGATGGCATCAAAGGAAATCCGGCCCAGGCCGGGTATGCCGAATATAATCTCGGTGAGATAGGCGCCGCCAAAGACGACGCCGCTGAGGTCGAACATGATTATGGTGATAATGGGCAGGATGGCGTTTCGAAACACGTGCTTACCGATGACTACCCTCTCCGGCAGACCCTTGGCCCGGGCCGTTCTGACGAAGTCCTGTCTTAGATTGTCCAGGGTAGCTGACCGGGCGTAACGGGTGTAGCCGGCCATCATACCTGTGCCCAGAGTGATAACCGGCAGAACCAGTGCCTTCAAGTTAGCCAGGGAAAACATGGCTAAGCCGGTGTCATAGTAGGTCTTGAACCAGCCCAGTTGCACGGAGAACACCAGGATGAGCATTATGCCCAGCCAGAAATTGGGAATGGATATGCCGATGAAAGAGAAGAAGGTGGCGAGATAATCGGTCCTGGTGTATTGCTTTACCGCCGAGTAGACGCCGATGAGGATACCCAGGCTGGCGGAGAACAGCATGCTGAGGAGGATAAGCTGGAAAGAGTAAATCCAGTGCTTCTGGATTAGCTCTATTACCGGCATCGATTTGCTGAATGACCAGCCCCAGTCGCCGCGAGCCAGGTTGACTACATATTCCAGGTACTGTTCGTATATCGGCCTGTCCAGGCCGTATCTGGCTTCAATGGCGGCCACCACCTGGGCAGGGTCCTGTGTCCGGGCGGACATGTTGGCCAGATACCTATCGGCCGGGGACATGGGTCCCACCCTGAGCAGGATAAAGGTGATGGTGACCACGCCCAAGGTGATGATTACGGCATAGATGAGTCTTCTAATGATGTAGCTCTGCAGTCCAGACCTCTTCAATGGTGCTCTCCGGTGGTTATGAAATTATGGTTTGGCAAAATACCATTTGTGGTAGTTCCAGCCCAGCCTCATCCCCGGGTCAATCCCCTCAACAGTAACCTGAAAGCTAGGGTTAGCTCTGGGGAAGGAAATAAAGGCGGCCGGTTGGTCTTCAGCTATTATCTGGCTTATCTCGACATATATCTTTTTGCGCACTTCCCTGTCCAGCGCTTCCCTTGACCTGACCTTGATGAACAGTTCATCCACCCTGGGGTTAGAGTAGCCCCAGTAGTTTAACCCGCCATCGGTGGTGAAGAATACCCGGGAGCCGGAGGGGGCTATGGGATGGGTTGAGAACCCCATCACCATCAGGTCCCACCGTTGTTCGCTCTCTGCATCAGGCCCGTTGTTTGCTCTCGGGTCTTGGTCCGTGCCTGGAACTTTGTTATACATGTACTGTCTGAGGAGGGTAGCCCAGGGAATCAGCTTGATGTCTGCCCTGATGCCGATATCCGTCAGTTCCTGCTTCACCATGAAGGCGATGTCTTCCCGGAGCTTGTTGCCGGAGTTAGTGACCAGGGTAAGACTGACCGGCTGGCCGTTTTCATCCTGAATCACTATTGTTCCATCCGTTTTCTTGATACCATAGCCGGCTTCATACAGCATCTCTTTCGCCTTTTCCGTGTCATATAGGGGGCCGAAGCCGTACTTTGCTACTCCCTCCTCGGTGTACCAGGGAGAGGGCTTGGGAATAAAGCTGAAAGCCGGGTCGCCAAAGCCGAGGAGTATGGAATCAATCACCGCCTTTTTGTTTATGGACATGGATAAGGCCTGCCTCACCTGCTTATTTTTAAGCCCTTCCCAGCCATTTTTGCGGATGTTGTAGGTTATCAGTTGATAGCCGCTGGTGGGTACCGTGTATAGCTTTATCCTCTCTATCTGTTTGAATTTGGCCACATGCTCCGGGTCAACCCCGGTGTAATGAATGTCCCCTGCCTCCAGCGCGGCATGACGCGCCGTATCCGTCCCCAGGAGTTTGGTTACATACTGCTCAAAGTAGGGAGAGTCATCGTTCTGGCCCAGATAGAAGTCCGGATTACGCTCCACCACATACTTGTCATTTCTAATCCACTCCCCGTACTTGTAGGGGCCAAGGTTGCCGGTATAGGTCAGCTTGTTAAATTCCTCAGCCTGGGTGAAGGCTTTGACATCGCCTTCGTATTTGATGGCAATGTTCTTGGGATAAGGGGTAAGGCCGTATATGGCATTATCCAGGAATTCCGGGTCTACGGTCTTTCTTGTGATAACGAAGGTGGTATCACTTATTACCTCCGGTTCAATAAATATCGTCTCCCCGTTGACCGTTTCCTGCCAGTCACTTTTGTAGGGGTAGTTCAGCCAGTCGGAGGACATCAGGTTCTTCAAGGTATATACGTAGTCCCCGGTAGTGACCATCGTGCCGTCGCTCCACTTCAGGTTGTCCCGGATGGTGATGGTATAGATAAGGCCGTCTGCGGAGACTTCCACCGGCTTGGCTAAATGGCGCAGGACCACGTTCCAATCATTGTCATAGGTGGCGAGGCTACCCAGGGTAAAGCTGGCATACGAGTGTGATGCGCTGTCAACAGCCAGGATATAGTTTAACGTTTCAGCATCTCCTGCCGAAACCCCTTCGATAAAGATTCCGCTTACCTCAGGCGTGGGCCTGGGTGCCGGTGTTTCGGCTGGGGGAGCCGGACTGGGTTGGGGTGGGGGCGCCTCAGCCGCACAGCCGACAGTGAACACCAGCAATATTAGCAGCAGAATAATAATTCCCTTCATCCTTCCCTCCTCGAGATTAACAACTGGATATTTGGTTCATTAGGTGAGTTGTTGAGGTCTTAGTTTCCTACTAGATATTATGATTTGTAGCTGGTAATAATGCAAATGAGGGAAGATAGAGGGGATTTTTGTTTCGGGGGCGGTAAGCTACAATTCCTTATTGAAATACTTTCGCTGGAAGTAGAGAGCCACGTTAACCAGACTGATTAGAACGGGTACTTCGACCAGGGGGCCGATGACGGCGGCGAAGGCCTGTCCCGAGCCGATGCCGAAGACGGCCACGGCGACGGCAATAGCCAGCTCAAATGGCATCCCAATAAGAGAACTGACGCTTTAGACTTCGCGCTTTGTTCCCCGTGATTCCGGGAACCAATGGCGTGTCTTATTAGCAATCGCCACCAGTGTAAGCATCACAGGAACTTCAACTAATACGCCTACAACGGTCACCAGAGCTGCTGGAGATGTGAGCCCGAAAAGGGAGATGGCAACCGCTACCGAAAGCTCGAAGAAGTTGCTGGCACCTATCATGGCCGCAGGAGCGGCGATATCGTGACGTAGCTTCCATGCCCTTGACCACCCGTAGGCAATAGAGAATATGAGGAAGGTTTGTAGGCTGAGGGGTATGGCAATCAAAACTATGTTAAGCGGGTTTTCAACAATAGTTTCACCCTGGAACGTGAATATGATAACGAGCATAAACAGCAGTCCTGTGATAGTTATATTCCTAAACTTGGGAATAAAGGCATTTTCATAATAGTCTTTACCTCTCTTCTTGGTGACATATACCCTTGTAAACCATCCACCTGTTAATGGAATTACAACAAAAAGCACGATTGACAAAAACAACGTCATCCAGGGCACCGATATGTTGCTGAGCCCCAGCAGTAGGGCCACTATCGGTGTAAATGCAACCAGGATAATAAGGTCGTTTGTAGCCACCTGAACAAGTGTGTAGTTTGCATCACCTTTGGTGAGGTGGCTCCAAACAAATACCATGGCAGTACATGGCGCGGCACCAAGCAACACGGCGCCGGCAAGATATTGTTGTGCTAGCTCTTTTGGAATCAGTGCCTTGAATATAACAAAGAAAAACAGTGAAGCAATTGCGTACATAGTAAACGGTTTAATAAGCCAGTTAGTGACCCAGGTTATAACCAATCCTTTAGGGTTCTTGCCGACATTTACAATGCTCGCAAAGTCAACCTTCAACATCATCGGGTAAATCATTAGCCATATCAGTATAGCCACAGGTATTGACACTTGAGCGTACTCAAATCTGCTCAGGAAGGCCGGAACAGCGGGCAAAAACAACCCGATTAACAGCCCCACGACTATACCAAGCGCAACCCATAATGTGAGATACTTCTCGAAGACACCAAGCCCTTCACGTTTTTTTTCTTCTATGCTGCTCATGTTTTCAGGCTATTTCCTCCAGCAGTTCCACCACCTTAGCTTGAATTTGCTTTCTGATTTGCCTTATCTCTGCTACAGGTCTTCCTTTAGGGTCATCGAGTGCCCAGTCTTCGGTCTGAACAAAGGTTGCCGGGCAGACGGCTTCCACTTCGGCACCACAGCCCATAGTTATCACTCGGTCCGCCTGCTCTAACATCTCAGAGGACAGTGCTTTCGGCTTCTTGTGACCTATGTCTATGCCCACTTCTCGCATTGCTTCAGCCACCACAGGATTAATGGCATTAGCGGGCTGTGTTCCAGCCGATGTTGCCGTACCCTTTCCCTGCGCCAGAAGGTTGAAAAAGCCTTCAGCCATCTGACTGCGACCAGAGTTGTGCACACAAATGAAAAGCACCTTCTTCATGATACTGTCTCCCTTGGCTGCGAGGCTAAGCTTCACACGGTTTTGACATCGCCTTCAGCACTGACACAATGGAAGTTCTTTCATTATAGCTTCACACTTGAAGACTAGCTCAGCCAGTGCGGGGTCAGTAAGCGCATAGTAGATTTTCTGAGCCTCTTGCCTTACCACGACAATGTTGCAGTCCTTCAGCGCTCTCAGGTGATGCGATACCAAAGACTGCTCTTTGGCCAGAGCCTCAACGATTTCACCAACACACTTCTCGCCACCGGCCAGCATCTTGAGTATGCGAAGCCGGGTTGGCTCCCCAATGCATCTGAGGAATCTTGCCTGTTCTTCTTCAGCAGTCATATGAGCTTCCTCTCATATGAATAATAATACATATAACCGCTGCTGTCAAAAGATATTTTATCCCATTACCTCCCCATTTAGGATAAAAGACTTTCTATGCTCACCCATTACCCCGCTTACCCAACAAGTCAACGAATTTAAACGGTGAATCTGAAATTTTGTAGATTATTTCTAAAAAAGCCGCCAAGGGTATTGACATTCCAGTTACTGGAAGGTGTATGGTAGTTGTAGACAGGGTTACAGAGTTGGCAGAAACACAGGTAAAATGCTTCCGGGGTTGTAGTCCTGCCAAACTACACTGCGTTAATGCCCTGGAGAGGAGGCAAACAATGAAAGCCGGATTGACTATCGGAGAGCTAGCCGGTGAGCTTCAGCTCAATCCCAGGACAATCAGGTACTACGAAGAAGTAGGGTTACTGCCGGAACCACGAAGAAGCGATTCCGGCTACAGGCTTTATTCCAAGTACGAAATGGAGCGCCTGCGGCTGGTCAAGAGAGCAAAACTCCTCGGGCTCTCTCTGGCGGAGATCAAAGAGCTGGTGGAATACGCCATTGACGGGCGTTGTGATGTCATGGAAGATCGCCTGCTCTCGCTGGTGCAAGCAAAGCTTGGCGAAATCGACCAGAAGATAGAGGACCTTGTTACCTTCAGGGACAACCTGCGGCAATATCACCGCGATTTATCACGCAGATTGGAATCTGAAACTCGTGGGGAGTGCCCGGCACCAGCTTCTGCTTCTTGCCAGTGCCTTGGTGAAGAGGTGGACAGTTTAGGAAAGTAAAACTTTACATACCTAAACAAGCCTTTCCCTGGGCCCGGGAAAGGTTACGATGAAAGGAAGGAGGTAATGTTGATGGCGGACAAAGGCAAGAAAGAATCCAAGGCCACACCCCCTCAAACACAGTGTGGTTGTGGTTGCGATTGCCCTCCTGTGAAAAAGTAGCCGGAGGGGAAAACAAGGGGGGAGGAACCGAAGGCGCCTTCTGTCCTCCCCCTCTGGTATTCTGTCGACGTTCCTCCTAGCATTGGATTGCGAAATACAATTTCGCAAACGAGCCACTGAGTATCAAAGTCCTATCCTTTAAGCTTCCCGATTAAAGAGTCTCTATTGTCCCCGCTTTGACTGTCCCAGGCCAAAGCGTCGGGCTAGTCTTCCCCATTCGTGTCTGTGCGGTGGCTCCCCTCTTGCCTCGCTACCAGCTTCTCCCTCCACCAGGCGAATGTAGATGGCATCGGCTATCTCTTTGTCCACGGCAAACTGCGTCTGGTGAGTTTGAAAAACGTAAGAGGGAAAGTTCTCAATGAGGGTTACCGGTACACCGGGAAGGATACCCATGGCCATCAGTTTCTGAAGCTTGCTTGACTCCGGCGCGTAGATATAGGCCACCTTGCCCGTTTGTCCCCGGGCTAGCTGCGAAAGAGGAGCGACCACTTTTTGCATTGGTGCCCGTTCCTGCTGGCAGCATCTACCCGGTGGTATTGGCTTACCGTGGGGACAGACCTTGGGATGCCCCAGCAAACTGCAGATACTTTCGTCCAGACCCCGGTCAAGCAAATGCTCGAAGCGACAGGCCCGGTCATGGATGAGCGTATTGCCGGTACCCAGAATATCGGTCAGTAAACGTTCGGCCAGTCGGTGTCTCCTGACCACCATTCTCGCCTCAGGTTCTCCTGAACGGGTCAGTCTGAGCCGGTCATCGGAGATTGTAATATAGCTGGCCTTGATTAGTTGCTCTGTGGGCTTCTTGACTTTTCCCAGCTCATCCAGAGAGATGGAACCCTCCTTGTTCTCCACAGTGCGAATCCAGAGTTTTTCCAGAATCTCTTCAGCTTGTTCTCCTAGCTCCATTTTCCCGTCTCCTCCAGGCCTTGAAGGCTTTTATTAGTTTTGGTTCTTTGGGCATGTCAAAACCGCAGTTAGGACACCTTGTCATTCGGCAAGCCCCGGCCAGCGGGCATCCCCCGCAGGCGGCTGCGCCGTCTTTTTCCTGGAACTGGTAACCACAGAGAGGGCATTTCATAGTGACGCCCCCAGGGTGGTGAGGACTAGATTAAGGATGTATCCCACCAAAAAGGCGAAGGGGAAGATAAACAGGGCAATGGCTAGCGCCGTCTTCTTTCCCCGCTCCTTCCACATCACCGAGAACTGAGCAATACAGGGG
>SDBU01003298.1_pt1 | contig 20605 bp, 21 predicted proteins | sample 2277071 | NCBI WGS metagenome assembly SDBU01 (sample SAMN10397929, study PRJNA504765) | marine sediment metagenome | isolation source: marine sediment core GS08_GC12, 126 cmbsf | place: Arctic Ocean: Gakkel Ridge, Loki's castle | collected 2008
GAGGTGCTCGACGAGTACTACGCATTTAACGGTTGGGACAGGGAGGGGATCCCTACTAAAAAGAAGCTAGAGGAGCTCAATTTGAGCTATCTTGCCGAGTAGTTAGAACTGTAAGTAGTCACTCCGATCAGTAAGTGGCCATTCAAACGGCAGTTGTCCGGCCAAAGGAATAAGGGGAAACTGACTACTATGTGCGCTGAATCAATTTTATCATTTGGGGGAGCTCCAAAAGTCAAAATCTAACCCCTTCTCTCGGCTTTGAGGAAATTCCCCACATCAGTCTGTCGATTCAAAGCATCGTTTTGTAAGCAAAACAAGGGGTAGTCGGGAATCCGACCGCCCCTAGAATGAGCACAAAACAGGCAGAAGGACCCCTGCACTTCAGAGGCTCTTTTGCCTGTTCGTTAGCCTCATTGGTCATCATCGGCATAACCACGAAACAGCCGCTATCGTAGGTGCCCGGATCCGAATGGGAAAGGATATCTTAAGGAAGGCGGAGGAGATCTGGAGCAGGGCCAAAGAGGGCAATTGGAAGCCTGCGGAATTGATTGGGGCCTTGGATAGAAGCGCTACCAGCGTGAACGCAGCCTGCATTACATTGAGTTTAGACAAGCCAAAGCTAAGCAGGCGGCAACGGCTGGAGCCGGTTGATTCGGGTGAGATCTGTATATGCCTACACTGCAATAAGTGTTTTTGCCTATTACATCTCTTGCATGGAAAAAATAGGCACAGGTTTATAGAATATTTCTAAGTGTGCCCGGTGGTCACCACCAATTTACCAATGATGAGTTACCTTTCCGGATTGAGAGCTGCCTGAAACGGGCTCTCTGCTCCCGATTGGTAAATATTGAAGCGTCACCGTTCAGGAAGGTTACTAAGAGGAGAGATGATGATAGCTGCTATTAACTGCTCACACTACGGGATGAAACCTGGGGACATCATCTATAACCTGGGCGTTGACAAGATAGCCCAGTACCACTGATTGCGTGGTGATGAGGTCTATGTTGGCCCCTGGGTGCCGATGATGCTCCAGAGCGTGGGTAAGGTCTACTTCAGTGCCATCTTCACGTGGGATATTCCAGAGCTGATTTGGGCAGTACTCCTTGACATTGACCAGCCGCGGTTGTCCACGTCAATAAATTGGTCAACTTTGGGTGGGAAATTGACATCGACCCGGGCTTTGATGTGAAGTTCTTTAAGGAGTACCCTTCTTATTACGACCGGGACTGACGTATTCTGCTAGTTCGTTGAGGAGGCTGAGTGCAACACCAGCGTGGAGGTATGGTAATAAGTGAGTAACTTGTTAGGGTGCATTGTGCAGCGCTACTTGATGCTAGCGTAGTCTCCCCACTTCGTATATTACCCAGTGTTCAGGGTCGGGGCAGGAGACATGGGTAACATCTTTGTTTTTCCCCCAGGGGTGCTCACCACCCAGGCGAAGAACCCTGATGGCGGGAGCCACGGCGCTGTAGGCGCCAGCGCACATTCCGGCGGGTGTTTTTCCATCTTCTATAAGCCAGCTATTTCCTGCCTTGAATCCCTGGGGGCATGCACCTTGGGTCATCGATTGTATAGTTACTTTAACCTTGTATGGTACCGGCATAATGCACCCCCACTATCAAGCTATCATACTATTTCTGGAAAGCAGCCAACCTGGCTACTAACCCAGGAATGCCGGAGATTAGGAAAGCCAGTCGTATAGTTTCAACTATTTCTTGTGCCTCTTACTTGGCAGTAACCACTCCTCTTGGTTCACTAACTGCCTCTCCAATGATAGCTGCCTCTTCCACACCTGCTTCTCGCAACCTATCGAGCAGCAATTCTGCTTTTCTAGGTTCTAGACAGATTAGTAATCCCCCCGAGGTCTGTGGGTCAAAGAGGACATCTTCTATATGGGTAGGTACCTCACTGGCAATTTTGACGTAAGGAGAGTAAAATTCCCGGTTGCGGTGTAAGCCACCTGGGCAGAACCCCTGCTTAGCAAACTCACCTGCTTCTGGGAAGAAGGGAACAGAAGCGATATCTACGTTAATGCCTACTTGGCTGTTTTGAGCTAGCTGGACGGTGTGACCAAGAAAGCCAAAACCAGTGATATCAGTGCAGGCATGAACCCCTACCTCCTGCATCAGCTCTGAGGCTTTGTCGTTCAAAGTTGCCATACACTTGGTAATCTTGGTTACTGTTTGCTCCTCAACCACTCCTCCTTTTACGGCAGTGTTTATAATTCCGGTCCCCAACGGCTTGGTAAGAATGAGTTTATCTCCTGCTTTAGCACCTGAATTGGTCACTAATTGTTTGGGATGCACAGTCCCTGTAACAGAAAGCCCATACTTAAGTTCAGTATCATCTATACTGTGCCCACCTACTAGCGTCACCTTCGCCTCACGCATCTTATCTATGCCACCTCTGAGGATATCCTTTAAGATCGAAATATCTAGGGACGCTATAGGAAAACAGACGATATTCATAGCTGTCAGCGGCTTACCGCCCATAGTATAGATATCGCTCAGTGCATTAGCGGCGGCAATCTGGCCAAACATGTAGGGGTCATCAACTATGGGCGTGAAGAAATCGATTGTCTGAATGATGGCCAGCTCATCTGTCAGTTTGTAGACGCCAGCATCATCCAAACTATCCATGCCCCGAATCACGTTCGGGTCAGATATTAAGGGTAGGTCGCATAAAGCTTTATCTAGGTCTCCCGGACCTAACTTGGAAGCTCAACCCGCCCCGCGAACACTTTCGGTTAAGCGGGGTTCTTTTCTTCTAGCCATCTAGCTCCTCCATTATTGAGACTGGAGATTAACCTCCAGTCTCATCTGGCATTTTAGCATTCTTCATGTCTAAAAAGCAAAGCTACTCCGCTTATCAGATTTAGCACCGGGATAGATAAGACAGCTTTGAAGGCAATCCTGGATATGTTAGAATAGTCGGGGTATTGATGGATAGTGAGTTTCGTAACCTGCCTAGCGTAGACAGGCTTATCTCCGAAAAGCGGATTAAGCAGCTTGAGGCTATTTATCCGCATGAGTTGCTGATAAACTTAATTAGGCAGTATCTGGAGCGTGAGCGCCTTTCTATCGCTGCTGGTAATCCATGTTCTTCTATTGATGAGATAGTAAAATCCATTTTTACTCAATTGCATAAGCTAGAGAATCCAAGCCTGCGCCCTGTTATTAACGCCACTGGAGTAATACTTCATACAAACTTGGGTCGTGCGCCGCTTAGCCAAGAGTCAGTAGCGGCTATGGGTACAGTTGCCAAGGGCTACTGCAATCTGGAGTTCAACCTTGATAACGGAACCAGGGGGTCTCGTCATACTCATATCGAGTGGATTTTATGCCAGCTAACTGGGGCTGAGGCGGCGTTGGTAGTAAACAATAATGCCTCGGCGGTGCTATTGGCTCTTACTGCATTAGCCAAAAGAAAAGAGGTAATTGTCTCACGGGGTCAGGCTATAGAAATTGGTGGTAGCTTTCGCATCCCTGATGTAATGCGCCAGAGTGGGGCGAAGTTGGTTGAAGTAGGAACCACTAACTGTACTTATGTTACTGATTATGAACAGGCAATCACTTCCCGCACAGCAGCACTAATGCGGGTCCATGCCAGCAACTTCCAGGTAACCGGTTTCATCCATTCTGTTACCCTTGAGGAGCTGGTAACACTTGGTCAGCGGTATGAGCTACCGGTATTTGATGACCTGGGTAGCGGCTGTTTTTTGGACACAACTGCTTTTGGTCTCGACTCAGAACCAATGGTGCAACAAAGCGTGGCTATTGGTGCCGAATTGGTACTCTTTTCTGGAGATAAGCTGGTGGGTGGTCCTCAGGCTGGGATTATCTTGGGTAAGAAGCAGCTTATCGACAAGTTAAAGAAACACCCGCTGGCTCGGGCAGTACGAATTGATAAGGTAAGGCTGGCGGGTATGGCGGCTACATTAATTCACTATTTAAAAGGCGAGGCGATAAAGAAAGTTCCGGTGTGGCAAATGATTTCGGCACCACTGGAGGAGATTGAGCGGCGAGCCAGAATGTGGGTTGAGGTTCTCGATGATTTGGCTCAGGTGACGGAAGGAGAAAGTATGGTGGGAGGTGGTAGTCTGCCTGGGAGCACTCTACCGACAAGACTGGTGGCCATTGGTGGAGGGGGTAAGAAAAAGGGTCGTAGTACGGGACAAATACTGGCTCGAAGGCTGCGCAGTCAAGAGTTCCCGATTATCGGTCGTATCAGTGACGATGTTCTGCTTCTTGACCCACGCTCTGTCCTGCCTGAAGAAGACCAAATTGTGCTTGGTGCGCTTCGGAAATTAGTTGCTACGTTGTAACATGCCTGATGTCAGTCAATACTGCCAAAGGGGAAATACGATGTTTGTCTTGGGTACTGCTGGGCATATAGACCATGGTAAGTCCGTCCTGGTGCAGGCCTTGACCGGGATAGACCCCGACCGACTGCGAGAGGAAAAGGAACGGGGTATGACCATCGACCTTGGCTTTGCCTGGCTAAAGCTGCCTAGTGGACAAGAGGTGGGCATTGTTGATGTTCCCGGACACGAGAGATTTATTAAGAACATGCTGGCTGGGGTGGGTGGCATTGACTTAGCCTTACTTGTTATCGCTGCCAACGAAGGAGTGATGCCGCAAACCAGGGAACATCTAGCCATTCTAGACCTGCTAAACATACAAAGAGGGATTGTGGTTATCACCAAGAAGGATTTAGTGGATGAGGAGTGGTTGGACCTGGTCAGGATGGATATAGAGGAGCTAATCAGCCCTACTAGCTTATATCAAGCTCCTGTCATTGCCGTTTCGGCGGTAACAGGAGAAGGTTTACCTGACCTGGTTTCGGTTATTGATGAGCTGTTAAGCTCTACCGAGCCCGGGAAGGATACGGGCAGGCCAAGGCTGCCAATAGACCGGGTTTTCACCATAGCCGGCTCAGGTACGATAGTTACCGGAACGTTGCTAGGTGGCTCTCTCTCTGTAGGTCAGGAAGTAGAAATTATCCCTACCGGCCTAAAGTCGCGGCTGCGGGGATTGCAGACGCATAAGGCTTGCCTAAATATGGTAACCCCTGGCAGTAGGGTGGCTGCCAATCTGGTTGGTATTGCCGTCTCTCAGCTACAGCGTGGGGATGTGCTCACTAAGCCTGGTTGGCTTATACCGGCTACCATGTTAAGTGTGCAGCTTCGCCTGCTTCCGTATCTCCGCCGTCCCTTGCGGCATAATGCTACCGTCAGTTTTCATACCGGGGCTGCTGAGACGCTGGCTAAAGTTCGTTTGCTGGAGAAGGAGAAACTTGAGCCTGGTGAGACTACCTGGGCGCAGTTAGTGCTGAGTAAGCCGGTGGCAATAGTCAAGGGCGACCACTTTATTATCCGTTCGCCTATGGAGACTCTAGGCGGAGGTAAAGTCGTTGATTTCCAAACCAGACGACTGCGCCGTTTTCGCCCTGCCGTTATTCAAAACTTGAAAGTCAGGGAGGAAGGCACGGCTGAGGAAGTTATTGTGGCGTTGCTAGAGGCGAAGCAACCCCTGGAGTTACCGGCACTTTTAGCTCAATGTGCCCTGCCGGACAGTGAAGTCCAGTCAGCGATAGAATCTCTCGTCCAGCAAGCAGAGGTAATAGAGATAGGCCAGGGGGAACATTGCCTTCTCTTCACGGCATCTGGATGGGAGCGTTTAATCAAAGAAGCGAGCGCTATACTACAGGACTATCATAGCAGATTTCCGGTTCGTTCAGGTATGCCTAAAACGGAACTGGGTAGCCGGCTGAAACTGGGGAAGTATTCCCCGGCTATTTTACAAAGGCTTTGCGCTGAAGATGCTTTGAGCGAAGAGGGATTGGTTGTTCGCCTTACTTTACATAAAATACAACTTACTCAAGCTCAGCAGGCTAAGGTTGACGCCTTTTTACACTCCTTGGTCCAAAATCCCTATGCCCCTCCCAGTGACCAGATACCTGAGCCTGATTTGCTTAATTTGCTCATTGAGCAGCAGCAGGTGGTAAAGGTTAGTAACGATGTGGTCTTTTCCGCTTCAGCCTATAATGAGATGGTAGAAAAAGTTATTTCCCATATAAAGGCTCACGGTAAAGTGACCCTGGCCGAAGTCCGTGATTTATTTAAGACCAGCCGCAAATATGCCCAGGCTCTCCTGGAGCATCTGGACGAAAAAAAGATAACCCGTCGTGTCGGGGATGAGCGGATTTTATATTGATGCCATGAATCAGGAAGAGTTTGCTAAGTTACTAACCAAAGCAGTTGAGAACTTACCTCAGGAATTTCGGACCAAGCTGGAGAATGTTGATATTGTCATCGAAGACCACCCGGCTCTGGCTCAACTCAGAAAATCGGGGCTGAGACGTAGGGAAACACTGCTTGGGCTTTACGAGGGAATCCCTCAAACCAAGCGAGGCAGCCATTACGGGATGGTACTTCCCGATAAAATAACCCTCTTTCAAAAGCCCATTGAGGCTAATTGCCGAAGTGATGCCGAACTATATGCTGAGGTGAGCAGGGTTCTCAAGCACGAGATAGCCCATCACTTTGGCATCAGTGACGCCAGGTTGCGAGAGATTGAAAAGAAGTAACCGCTGCGTTGAGGATGGGCGGGTGCTGTACTGAGAGCAGATAGTCAATGCTGGTTTGGTATGACCGAACAATAACCAATAACCCATTTCCCTGCCCCAGCCCACTTCTATTCTGTGTTGACAAATTCCAATCCAAGGAGTACACTCTAGTTCCCTCATGTGAGATTTCGTTGTTGGTGCTAAACTAGCGTCAAGTGATATAATGATAGTTACGTCCAGATGTGGGAAATTAAATTGAATGAGAGGGTCACTGCGAAATGTGCGACAAAAGGAGGCTATTCGAGCTTTCGTGAGATTAGGAGGAGTGGAGCGACAGGGTAAGGGAAGCCATAAGGTCGTAAACATAAATCAGGTGAATCTCTCAATTCCTCACGGGATTTTGAAGGAAGGGCTTCTAAGGAGACTCATAGAATTGTCTGGCTTTTCTGTCGAAGACTTTCTAGGAGAAATATAAAGTAGGAAGGAGGATAAGAATGGCTACAGTGGTTATGCCGTATGTTACTAATACATACCATGTCGTTGTTCATGAAGCGGAAGAAGGTGGCTATTGGGGAGAGATTATTGAACTGCCAGGCTGTGTATCTCAAGGTGAAACAATAGAAGAATTCAGAAATAACATAAGGGAAGCTTTGGGGGCAGTTTTAGATTCCGAATCACAAACGCCTGGCATTGAGATATATACAGAGCCAATGCAACCAGATAAAGAATTTATTCGGTTTGGGATAGAAGACTCTGGTGAAGGGCAGAAAACTTGGAGTGAACTGAATGATTCTGTGTCAGCAACGGCATAGGAGGTTATTTTGGAGGTAAACTTCGCTTTTCTTTGCGATTATGCATCTCAAAGTGGTGGAAAGATGACTGCCGTTGGTATCGGTATCAATACTATATATGCAGCAAAGGTTCCCCATAAGCACCCACTCTTCTTCTCAGTTCTTAACATTAAGCACAGTTCCACGGAGATTGGTCCGAAACAAGTGGGCATGCATCTAATTGACGAAGATGGTAATCCCGTTATACCACCCTTGGATGCGACTATTAATGTTAGCTCTCCCCCCACAGGTTTAGTCTATACAAATCAGAATATTGTGCTGCAAATGCGAGATGTAGTTTTCCCAGACTATGGTGATTATACGGTAAGTTGGCTTTTAGGCGGTCAAGAAATAAAGACTGTACCACTGAGAGTGGCCTCTCCACCAGCACGACCTCCTACTGCTTAAGGTGTGTTTCTTTTCACGCATATTCAGAGACTACCAGATTTCGTATTCACTTTTTATGCTTAATATAACTTCAAGCTACCCTCAAACCTCACTGACCTGTTACAACTGGTTTCACTACCTGTGATTGGGTATAATACTGTACAACTTGGGGAAGGAGAGTGAGTATGGATTGGTTACCGTGGGTCGTTAGAGCCATAATAATTGTAGTAGGAATAATAATGGCAATAATGGTCGGGAAAAGGAAAAAGGAATACTACTTTGGGATTATTGTAATAGGAATTACCGCTTTTATTATGGGGGTTATTCTCCTGATAGTATCTTTTATAACAGACCTATCATTATTTTATGGTTTGTATCTTACTGCTGTGGGGGCAATAGGGCTCATAGTTGGTTTGGTTATTCGGAATATACGGAAGAAGAATCGTTAATGTCTCAAGCTATCCTAAAACCTCACTGGTAGAGGTGCATCTATCCTTTTAACTTACGACGGCTGGGTTTTGTGTCTTGCGCATGTTCTATCTCATCCTCGTATAGAACGATTTCCCTGTTGCTAGTGCCGATTTGCACAGTGTAGAGATAAAAGACCTCACTAGTTGGTGGCCTTATCCAATGGTAATTGGTAATCTCGCCAGTCAGACTTGCATACTGACATAATTCAGAGTCTCGGGTGGACAGACTCTGTTCATTAACTGGCTTAATTACAACCTTCTGCCCTATCTCGTATTTTGCTGACATGTGATTGCCTTTATCGGTTGTGCGGTGAATAATAACACACTGGTAGCTTTTGTCAAGTCCTAGATGCGATGGTAAGCAGTCGTAAGCAAAGTAGTGGCGGGAGTGCAGGGGAGTCGAACCCACCGAAGACACTATTAATGCCCCCCGACGGATTTGAAAGCTCTTTACAGAATGAAACGTCTTCTAATATAATGAATTAAAGAGGGAGTAATATTACAAACAATTCCGTACGAAAGTTTTTAGTATTAGCACTAATCATCCTGGTACCATTGCTTGCCGCCTGTGCTGGTTCAAACTCTCTGTCAGTAAGTGACATATCTAAAGAGCTTATGTGTAAGTGTGGCTGTGACGAGGTTTTGAGTACCTGTGATTGTCCTGATGCTGAGGAAATGAATACTTTGATTGGGCAGAAGCTGGCTCAAGGTCAATCAAAAGAACAGATTCTCCAATTATTTGTTGACCAGTATGGTAAACAAGTGCTAGTAGAATTCACCAATCCTTAGTTAGGTTTTAACTTACAATTGCAGAATATACCTTCAGGCTATCCTCAAACCTCACTGACCGAGTGTCTCTCTACCATCTGGATAAACTCCCACCTGCCCCATTGCCTTCTAGTAGCTACTTAGAGTATTATCGGTAGCAAGAATAATGTCTAAAACTTTGCGAATTGGTATAGGTTTGTTTGTTTTGGGAATCGTTGGGTTCCTTTACATTACCGATAAGCTATTTGTAGAGCTCAGCGGTCTTTGGTACTCAACAATTATCGCCTTTCTTATTATGGCGGCCGTCGGCTTGGTACTGTTATGGAAGGAGTGGGGCCTGAAGAGTAGTAAGAGCAGTAAGAGCAGCAAGGGCAGTAGGAGTAGGAAGAGCAAGAAAAGGTATGGATAGAGGTCAAGCCAATAAGGGTAAGTTGGTGGCGGGAGCGCATGGGAGTCGAATCCACCGAAGATACTACGCAGTGTTAGCGCGGTTTGAAGATGTCCTGAAGCTTAATCCCGATGGCGAGTAAACCTAAACTATTCAGACTCGCATTTCTATGCGTCACACCCCGATTAGGTCTTCTATTCTCTTTTCGAATCTTTCCAACGCTTCCTTGGTTGCTTTCCCTAAAGTTTCATAGGTAGTGTTATACTGCTCGTTAAAGCTCTTTGCAGATGCCGCTAAAGCGCCGGGAACTCTCTTATTGGAGTACTCCACTTTCTCGTAATCACGCATTGCTGTTACCATCTCTTTGTGAAAAACTTCTTCTGCTGTTTTCACCTCTTTCCAGAAATCGACCTGAGTTGACTTTAGCTCCTTACGTAAAGACTTTACGTAACCTTCTAGCCTAGTTGGTTTATTATTATTACCCATATCTGACCCTCCTATGGCATGTGGCTTATAAGTCTCACTCCCCACCTTGTCAAGAATTGAGTCATACTCAAGAAGGATGAATTACGATGATAAGGGGGATTATTTCATACATTGGGACTTGAGTCTACTCCCGTCCTAGTATATTGTCAAGCTATAGTGCAATCTGCTTACCAGCAACAGATAGGGAATTCGTTGTTCTTAGCTGTGATGGTAAGCAAAATATTGGCGGGAGCGCATGGGAGTCGAACCCACCGAAGACACTATTAATGCCCCCCGACGGATTTGAAGTCCGCGAAGCCCACCGGGACCTATCCGCTCCCTAACCCTTGCAGACAGGTCAAGTTTACATTATTGACTCAATAAGCGCAATAATTTATTAGCAATGACGCGTCAATCGCTTCAATATTTGATGCTTGTGAGATAGTAAATGGGTTGCCCCCAATTTTAGTACCACCTGCAATGAGAGACTTCCTGCCTTTGCCCTTGATTGTCCAGCTTATGTATCTCCTTGATTAGCATTGCCTCATCTTTACGTCTGCCTGGCAATATACCTCACCAGGGATCTGGATAGCCCCACAACTACACATGTCTGCCGCTCCGAACACTTGCCTTGCGTTGTCAGATACTTCACTTTAAATTTCTGGAGCAGTGGAAAAAATATCCGAGAAAGAGGTCATGTCTCACTAATCATATGCACGAGCACACGAGGTTGAAGTGGCACAGAGTGTTCTGTTATAATCTGGTAATGATTATTGACTTCCACACCCATATCTTTCCACCCCGGATAAAGAAAAACCGCAGTAAGTATATTGATAGTGATTCCTGCTTTGCTATTTTGTATTCCTCTTCTAATGCCGAGCTGACTACTGCTGATGAACTCATTGCCAGCATGGATAAAGATGGAGTTGATATTTCGGTCGTACTCAATATCGGCTGGACTACGCACGAACTATGTGTTGAAACCAACGACTATATTCTAGAGTCTATAGCCCGCTATCCCAAGCGCCTGATAGGTTTCTGTACTGTTCAACCCCAGTCGTTCGAAGCTGCTTTGGATGAAATTGAGCGCTGTGCTAGAGGGGGAGTAAGGGGAGTTGGGGAAATGAGACCGGATATGCAGTTACTTGACTTCAGGGATGAAGAGGTGATGAAGCCCTTTATTGAGGTAATAACCAAGCATAGTCTAATTCTGCTCACCCATGCCTCTGAACCAGTAGGTCATGAATATCCGGGTAAGGGGGCTGTTACCCCAGATATGCTCTATTCTCTTATTACTAGCTTCCCCGATTTAACCATAGTCTGCGCTCATTGGGGTGGTGGCTTACCCTTCTATGCTTTAATGCCCGAGGTAAAAAAAGCTATGAGCAATGTCTTTTTTGACACCGCGGCTTCACCCTTCCTGTATACTCCCCAGGTATACAATCAAGTTATCCAACTTGTTGGTGCCGATAAGGTTCTTTTCGGTAGTGATTTTCCCTTACTGGCACAGAGTCGTTTGCTTAAGGAGATTGGGTCTCTAGATTTGCCTGAGGAAGCGAAAGGTCTGATTCTATCCGGTAATGCCCAGAAGCTACTCAGTATTGAGGGTGAGTTGGGTGCATCTTGAGCCATGGAGAAAATTCGCTCTTTCATTGCTATTGAGCTACCTGACGGGTTAAAGCTGGAGCTTGTCCAGCTTGAGGCTCGGTTGAAATCGGGCAAGCAGCCCTGGGTGAAGTGGGTCAACCCAGATAGCATTCATCTGACACTAAAATTCCTGGGCAATATTGCCATAGATAGGACTATTGAAATAACCAGAGCGATGGGGGAAGCTGCTCAGGGAATACCTCCCTTTCACCTGGAGGTTAAAGAGCTAGGAGCTTTTCCTAATTTGAAGCGAGTTCAGGTAGTCTGGGTAGGGATGAGTGGGGATGTAGATAAGCTAGGTCAACTTCAGCAACACGTTGAGTCTAACCTGGCGCGCCTCGGCTTTACTCCTGAATCACGACCATTTACGTCCCATTTGACCCTAGCTCGACTTCGCAACCGAGTATCTTTGGATGAGCGGCAAAGATTTGGGCAGCTTATAACCGACACTAAATTTGAGGCAAATTGTACCATTAAAGTTGATGCTATCAGCTTGATGAGGAGTCAGCTGGCCAGGGAAGGTGCTATTTATAGCCGAATTAGTTCGGTCAGGCTAGAAATGTAACACCAGGATTAAGATGGTGAAGAGAATTTCTTTAGGTCAGCAGTCCTGCATCTGAGATGATCCTGACCGTGTGGAACTCTAGTCTCAGCTGCTTGTCGAATTGAAGCTTCGGTGCCTGCCGGTTCTTTCCACCTATTTGCTTCCTCTAAACAGCCTGTTCATAATTGGTCACTATTGAATAATTGTTTTTTCGTGATATACTGTAGGGCATATAAGGAGGTTAATTTGAAAGGGAAGGACCTGCTTTCAATATCTGATCTCAGCGGTGATGATATCCTCTCACTCATATCAGATGCTGTCGATATGAAAGCCAGCCCTTGGCTTTCATTACTTGATGGTAAGATATTAGCCCTTATTTTTGAGAAGCCGTCGCTAAGGACTCGGGTTAGCTTTGAGGTAGCTATGCGGCAGTTAGGTGGGCAGTCTATCTATCTGTCTCCGGCTGAGGTTGGCCTGGGAGAACGGGAGTCAGTTCCAGATGTAGCGCGAGTGCTTGGTCGCTATGTAGATGTTATCGCCGCTCGTACCTTTTCCCACCAAACCTTAGAGGTTCTAGCTAGATATTCCGGTGTGCCGGTGATAAATGCCCTCTCTGATTTAGAACACCCGTGTCAGGCGCTAGCTGACCTTCTTACCATTTATGAGAAGAAGGGAGAGTTAAGTGGCTTGACCTTAGCCTTTGTTGGCGATGGTAACAATGTGGCTAACAGTTTGCTGTTGGCTGCTTCACTTACTGGAATGAATTTCAGGATTGCTTCCCCGACTGATTATACTGTTCAGGAGGGAATATTACATCTGGCTCAGGACTATGCTACGGCGAGTGGTGCTGAAATATTTTGCACTGAAGAGCCTCGGCTGGCAGTTAGTGGGGCTGACGTAGTCTACACTGATGTGTGGACGAGTATGGGGCAGGAGGCAGAGGTTCAAGAGCGGCGCCGGGTATTTGCTAATTACCAGGTAAATGATGGACTTCTGTCTTTAGCTAAGGAAGATACCATATTGATGCACCCCTTGCCAGCTCATCATGGTGAGGAGGTAGCTGAGGAAATTTTAGATAGCCTGCAGTCGGTAGTTTTTGACCAGGCTGAAAATAAAATGCACCTGCAGAAGGCGCTGCTGGCACAAATGCTGGGTGGTCTGGGGGTACCGTTTGCTGGCTATCGGTAGGGGGCGATATGTATATATTAAGGATACTAAAGACGATATTAGACTGGGGTTGGTCTCCCATTCTGATAACAGCGCTGGCTGTGGTTGGTTATGTATATGAATGGCCCCTTACACTGGTAGCTCCAGTTCTTGTTATTATCTTGGTCATTGGCTTGGTAGTGGCGGTAGTTAGAGCCAGGGAGAGGCAACTGGAGCTTTCATCACTAAGACTCAGGCAACTGGCCGGATATTTTAATCGTCGATTTATGGGCGGTTCTTCGCTGTCTATCTTTGCTATTATAGATAGTCTATTTAATATTGATAATCCCAAATTGTGGGATTGGGCACGGGCCTGTGATATGTCACAGCGGGTCTTTGACACCTGGTGTAATAGCTTTATCGACAGAGTAGAGGGCGATACCAGAACCGGTAGGTTTAGTGCGTACCTGCGTATCTATCTAAACGAACTATGGTCAATTACCAGCCACTACCATGAATTCGTCGAGCAGTTTCATGAAATAGCACGAAAGGTTGAAATTCCTGAGGCAACAATAGACCAGTATAATAGGTTTGTGGTGGAATATAACACCTTTGTGCAAAACTTCCAGGATAGTATCGCCGAATTGAAGAAAGTCGCCAAAACTGAGATTGAGCCTCCCAGTGTTAAGCTGGCTAGCGAATTATCAGGAGTGAAGCCTGTTCCGGTTACCCAGGACGAAGAGGTGAAGCCTTCCCAGACCCAAGATAGTAGAGGCTATTATTTGTAGGGAGCCTTTAGAGGCAGGCGTGAGTAAGCCTAAGGTAAAGTAATATTCTTATCTACCTCACCCCCTTAATCTCCCTCTCCTTCAAAGGAGAGGGAGAGGTAAAGAAAGAGGGGCTCCGCCCCTCTTAGACACCTGGTTAGGTTGGAGTATCTCCTTCAAGGTAGGGAGGTGTAGATGTGAAAAAGCTAGCCATCGCTCAGATTGTCCTGGGGGTGCTCGTTGTTGGCTCTCTAGTATTTTGGATGGGTTGGGTACAAACCGGTTATCATGATGCTTTCGGGGTAGACCCCGACGGCAATATTCGTATTCGTATACTGGGACTCGTCGCACCAAATCCGCTTTTGGATGCCTGGACAGTCGTTTATCTCGTGCTGGGTCTGGCGGTGCTCGGCTGCGGTATAGCCCAGTACTTCAAAGCCAGGCATCAAACGAATGGTAAAGGAGATAAACTGGAGAGTGGCGATGAGGAACGGGTGGTGACGGTATGAAGCTGGCTATTACCCAGATAGTTCTGGGTGTACTTATTATCGGTTCATTGGTATGGTTTATTGGCTGGGTTGAGTGGGATTATCACCCTGTTACCAGGCTGATAGAAGGTGTCGAAGTGGAGATACGTCCCTGGCCCGGGTGGACTATGAGGATGATTTCCTGGAAAGCCGTTTCTTTTGTACTGGGTTTATCAGTGCTTGGCTTAGGTATAGCCCAGTTTGTAAAAGAAAGGGGATTAAAAGGGGCGAAGCCCCTTTAAGAAATTACCTTCCCTCTCCCCTTCATAAGGAAAGAGAGATAAAGGGTGGTGAGTTGTTAAACACTCTCTATAGAGGGTATTTGGAGGTAAGTGTGGGTAAGCCTATCGTGGCTATCATTGGTAGACAGAATGTAGGTAAGTCTACCTTCTTAAATCGGGTAGCGGGTAAGCGGATAGCTATCATAGAGGATTTGCCAGGAACAACCCGTGACCGAATATTGGCTGATGTTTCATGGGAGGGGACTGAGTTTACTATAGTTGATACCGGTGGACTGGAGGTAAAACCGCAGTCTACTGTTGCCCAGGGGGTGAAGGAGCAGGTAGAGGTGGCTATCACTGAGGCTGATGTCCTTATTTTTCTAGCGGATGTTAGGGATGGAGTAATGCCCTTGGATTTGGAAATAGCCGATATGCTTCGTCAGGCGAGTAAACCTATATTGCTAGTGGTTAATAAGGTGGATAATGACAAGCTTGAGACTGGGGCAGTAGAGTTTTACGAATTGGGGCTGGGTGAGCCATTGGCAATTTCAGCCCATCACGGCCGGGGCACAGCTGAGCTATTAGATAAAATCATTTCTTTGCTGCCAGTGGTATCACCGGTTGAGACTGAGCCAGGGACTATGAAAGTAGCTATTGTCGGTAGACCTAATGTTGGTAAGTCAATGCTATTAAATGCTCAGTTAGGTGAGGAGCGGACTATTGTTGATGATAGTCCGGGGACGACACGCGATGCTATTGATACATTATTTGACTTTCAGGGGCAAAGTGTGCTACTTATTGATACAGCTGGTATCAGGCGGCGGGGACGGTTGGGAGCTGGGGTGGGGCGATATAGTGTGATCCGTGCCCTGCGAGCTATTGAACGGGCTGATGTAGCTTTACTGGTTATTGATGCCACTGAGCCATTTACGGCTCAGGATATGCATATCGCCGGTTATATTCAGCAAGCGGTTAAGGGAATTGTACTGGTAGTTAATAAGTGGGACCTGGTTACGGATAAGAACGTAACTGAATGGAATAGATATATTAGGAGCCAGCTTAGATTTATGCCGTATGCTCCTGTATTATATACCTCGGCTAAATTTGGGCAAGGGATGGATAAGGTTATGCCCCAAGTATGCCAGGTCTATCAGGAGAGACTTAAGCGGTTACCTACTGCTGCAGTTAATAGCGTGGTTCAACAGGCGGTAGCAGCTCACAACCTGCCACGAATCGGTAGTAAGCAGCTTAGCATTCTATATTCTACTCAAGCTGAGGTAAACCCACCGACATTTGTTTTCTTTGTCAACGATGCCAAGCTGATACATTTCTCCTATAAACGCTACCTGGAGAACAAGCTGCGTCAATCATTCGGCTTCGCTGGTACCCCACTTCGTTTAGTCTTTAAAACTAGGGGTGAGTCATGATAGGTGCAATGATTGCCAAATTTGTTGCTGTAATGATAATGGGGTACTTTCTAGGTTCTATCCCCTTTGGAGCTTTGATAAGCAAGCGAGTTGCCAAGGTTGATATCATGCAGTATGGCAGTGGTAAGACGGGTACAACTAATGTATTGCGAATAGCCGGTAAGAAAGCAGCAGCTATGGTAATTATTCTTGATATTTTAAAAGGAGCACTAGCAGTAGTCTTTGCCGGATTGATAATTGGCAGGAATTATTTGGTGTGGGGTGATTTTGGTCTGGGACTGATGGCTGCTCAGGTTATGGCAGCTTTAGCGGCGATGGTGGGACATAATTGGTCGGTGTTCCTCAAGTTTCGCGGAGGGAGGGGTGTTGCCACCTTCTTTGGCGGGCTGATAGCTTTGAGCCCGGTGGTGGCACTATTTGGTGGAGAGGTTTTCATTCTTGGTGCTGGTTTAACCAGGTTTGCCTCGCTAGGCTCTATTGCTGGGGTAGTAGGCACCTATACTATATTAGTACCTCTTACCATTCTTTATGGCTTCCCTATTGAGTATCTGATTTATACCTTAATAGGCACAATAGCAGTTATCGCTATGCATCGAGGCAATATTGCCAGGTTGATAGCAGGTAAAGAGCGTAAGCTGGGTGAAAAGGCAGAGGAAATAGGCCCGTCCCAGTCTGACGAGAATATGGGGTAAGATATGCCCAAGATTGCCATCATTGGCACCACTGCCTGGGGGAAAACCCTGGGAATGGTGTTAGCCCGCAACGGACTACAGGTCAACCTCTGGGCTCGGACTGAGCAAGAAGCCGCTGAACTGATAAATACCGGACCTAATCCAGCCTTGCTCCCTGGAGTTAACTTTCCTCCCCAGTTATCTGTTAGCAACTCTTTAAGTGAGGTATTAGCTGAGGTTGAGGCAGTCATCCTAGTTGTACCATCACAGAGCATGCGGCAAAATATAAAGTTGGTTGCTGAATACCTTGACGAGTCGGTGCTGATAGTGAGTGCCGCTAAGGGCCTGGAGGTTGGTAGTAACCTGCGAATGTCGCAGGTAATTGCTGACGAGGTAGAGCCTCATCTTCATTCCAACATTTGTGTTCTCTCGGGTCCTAATCTCTCCCAGGAGATTCTTCGCGACTTACCAGCAGCTACGGTGGTAGCCGCTGGGGACGGAGCTATAGCCAAAAAAGCACAGAAGCTATTAACTACTCCCAAGTTTTGTGTATATACCAATACCGATGTTATTGGTGTCGAGTTAGGGGGTACGCTAAAAAATATTATTGCTCTGGGTGCTGGCATGGTTGATGGGCTGGGTTATGGTGACAACGCCAAGGCTGCCCTTATTACCCGAGGTTTGACTGAGATGGCGGCTCTCGGAGTTGCTCTGGGGGCAAGTCCCCTCACCCTCTCCGGGTTAGCTGGGTTGGGTGATTTAATAGCCACTTGTGCTAGTCCGTTGAGCCGTAACCACTACGTAGGGGTAGAGCTAACCAAGGGGCGTTCGCTAAAGGAAATAACAGAGTCAATGGCCGGTGTAGTAGAGGGGGTGAGCACCACTCTTGTCGTCTGGAATTTAGCCCAGCAACTCCAGCTAGAGATGCCTATCACGGAAAAGATTTACGAGGTGCTCTATAAAGATGCTGACCCTCATCAGGTAATAACTGAGTTATTAGGAGCTGAGGGCAGACATGAGCTAGCTGGTCGAAAGTGGAGACTATTCTCTTTCTTCAGGCACCGAGGACGTTCCTGAGACTGGTAACTTACCTCACCTTTTTTACCGGGCTTAAAGCTTCGGCAAGCTCCTCGAATAGCTGGCGTTGTCTTTTAGTTAGTGATTCAGGAGTAACGACTAGCAGTGTAGCAAGCTGTGTCCCACGTCCACTTTCATGAAGATGGGGAATGCCCTTATTTTTAAGCCGAAAGACCTGTCCTGTTTGGCTGCCAGCGGGAACCTTGAGCTTTACATTGCCCTCCAGAGTAGGCACCTCTACCTCAGCGCCAAGGGCAGCTTGAGCAAAGTTGATTGGTAGCTCATAGAGGATGTCATCACCGTTTCGTGTGAAAAACTTGTGTTGTTTGACTGAGAGGGTGAGATAAAGGTTACCTGGTGAGCCGCCTCTTATACCAGTATCACCCTCACTGATGAGGCGTATCCGAGAGCCATCCTCAACCCCAGCTGGGATTTTGACTAGGATACTACGTTGATGCTTCTCTTTGCCTGTGCCCCGGCATTGGGTACAGGGCTCAGTGATAATCCTGCTCTCGCCGTGGCACTGGGGACAGGTAGCAATATTAGTGAAGCGACCAAAGATACTTTGCTGGATTCGGCGCACCTGTCCGGTACCATTACAGTTGGGGCATCGGCTGGGTTGACTACCTGGCTTGCAGCCAGTACCCTGGCACCGGGAGCAGTTCTCAGTACGTAATATATTTATCTCCTTTTCGACGCTAAAGGCTGCCTCTTCGAAAGTGATAGTAATCCTCTGGTGAAGGTCAGCCCCACGCTCTGGTGCTTGGCGGGTCGCAGTAGTTGCCCCTCCTCCGAAGAAGGCATCAAAAATATCACCAAAGCCGCTGAATTCAAACCCCTCGAGGCCTTGCCCGAAGAACCCTTCTCTACCACCGTGTCCGAAGTGGTTATAGGTAGCGCGCTTATCTGGGTCGGAGAGCACTTCGTAAGCCTCGTTTACCTCTTTGAACTTCTCCTCAGCTCCATCATCGTGGTTACGATCAGGGTGATACTTGAAGGCTAGATTGCGAAAAGCCTTCTTTATTTTTTCATCGGTAGCGTTTCTGTCTATACCGAGAACTTCATAATAATCCCGTTTTGTTGGCATCTGGTAACCCTATCCCCTTTATCCCCTTCCCCTTGATAAGGGGAAGGGGAAATAAGTTTATGTAAGAGGGACGAAGTTCCTCTTTAACTCCCTGTTTGGCCTAAACCTCGTGGAATTCACCCTCTACGGTGCCTTCTCCTCCTTCTTTGTCTGGCGGTGTCTCACCCTCCGGTGGTGGCTCGTCGCCCGGTGGGGGTGGTTCAGTTCCCGGTGGAGGTGGCGGTGGTTGCTGCTGGTAGATAGCCGCTCCTACCTTTTGCAGGGATTCGTTTAGCTCCTGTGTGGCTCGACGGACAGCCTCAATATCTGTCCCCTGTAGTGCTGAGCGTACCGCTTGAACCTTGTTCTCTACCTCTTGATTTAAATCAGACGGTATCTTATCTTTCTGCTCTCGTAGTGTCTTTTCGGCAGTGTAGGCGAGGGTATCAGCGGCATTACGTGTTTCCACCTCCTCACGGCGCTTGGCATCCTCGGCAGCGTGCATCTCCCCCTCCTGCTGCATCCGCTCTACTTCTTCCTTGCTCAAGCCGCTGGAAGCGGTGATGGTGATTTTTTGTTCCTTGCCAGTGCCCTTGTCGTGAGCCTTTACGCTGATGATGCCATTGGCATCAATATCAAAGCTGACCTCGACCTGGGGTAAACCCCGTGGTGCCGGTAGGATACCATCAAGCATAAACTGGCCTAGCGTTCTGTTATCTGCGGCCATAGGTCTTTCCCCTTGGAGGACATGGATTTCCACACTGGGTTGGTTATCAGCGGCAGTGCTGAAAATCTGGCTCTTGGATGTGGGGATGGTGGTGTTGCGGGGAATGAGAGGGGTGGCCATTGCGCCCAGGGTCTCGATACCTAAGGTGAGGGGGGTAACATCAAGCAGTAGGACGTCCTTGACCTCTCCCTTGAGCACTCCCGCTTGAATAGCGGCGCCTATAGCCACTACCTCATCAGGGTTGACCCCTTTATGAGGTTCCTTTTCAAAAAGTTGTTTCACCTTTTCCTGAACCAATGGCATTCTAGTCTGCCCACCAACCAGAACTACTTCATTAATTTGAGCTGCTGTTTTTCCAGCATCGGTCAATGCCTGTTGACAGGGGCCCAAAGTCTTCTCCACTAGGTCCAGTATCAGTTGCTCCAGTTTAGCCCGGGTGAGAGTAATGCCAAGGTGCTTGGGGCCACTGGCATCGGCGGTGATAAAGGGAAGGTTTACCTCAGTCTGCTGGACAGTGGATAGCTCACACTTAGCCTTTTCGGCAGCTTCCTTGAGTCGCTGTAGAGCCATTTTATCCTGCCGCAGATCTATTCCTTGGTCTCGCTTGAACTCATCGCACAGCCAGCCAATAATCCTCTGGTCGAAATCGTCACCTCCGAGGTGAGTATCGCCGTTGGTTGACTTGACCTGGAAGGTACCTTCACCTAGCTCCAGAATGGATATGTCAAAGGTGCCACCACCAAGGTCATAGACGGCTATCGTCTCCTCCTTCTTTTTGTCCAATCCATAAGCCAGAGAGGCAGCAGTTGGTTCGTTAACTATTCGCAGCACCTCCAGCCCGGCTATTTTGCCGGCATCCTTGGTTGCTTGCCGTTGGCTATCGTTAAAATAGGCAGGCACCGTGATTACG
>SDBU01003299.1_pt1 | contig 20601 bp, 13 predicted proteins | sample 2277071 | NCBI WGS metagenome assembly SDBU01 (sample SAMN10397929, study PRJNA504765) | marine sediment metagenome | isolation source: marine sediment core GS08_GC12, 126 cmbsf | place: Arctic Ocean: Gakkel Ridge, Loki's castle | collected 2008
CCAACCGATAATCTTGCCGAAAACAGGCTTCAATCCCAGGGAGACCTTGACCACGTAGTTGTCGAGATCATCGATGTAGCGCTTCTGGTCGTCCTTGCCGTCCCAGATGACGGTTTGTTCCAAAGAGTTCTGCCGGAAAGGCTCGGGCGCATTTCTGCCCAATACACCACTGGCCAGGTGTCTTACAATCTTGCCATCCTTCTTGCGGATGATGCCTATGGTCACGTCACAGTAGGCAGTGGTGGCAAAGTGGATGGTGAAGTTTCTGCCATCAGTGGTGATGGTAGGTTTCTTAGCAAACGCAAACTCCTCCACTCGCTTGGTGGGCTTGAGCAAAATCCCCTCGTGCAGGGGCGCCTGCGGGCCTGGCTGCATCTCTCCGGCGCTGACGCTTGCTGCCCATACCAGCGCCAAGAGAAGCGCACCCAGCCAAACCCAAAATAGCCGACTCCCGGGGCTGATACTGTTCATCGGTACTCCGATTGATAAGGACTCTAATATCCAGACTCACTGCGTTGGCTGGTGGCTAAGCCAAAGCAACCCAACTTGGAATCCGCGAAATACTGCGATAAGCTCCAGGTGATATTATGGCATTTACACAGGCTGGGGTCAACCCCTTGGCCGGCTAGGGTGCGAGCTCATCTTCGGAGTTACTTCATACTGATAAGCACGATTGCCAACAGGGCAGCCACAATGGCAAGTTTCTGCCGCCGGGAGATTTTCTCTCGCCAAATGAGCAGGGAGAGCGTGGAGGTCAGGAAGAGCGTGCCCCCCGCCCGCACCGGAAAGACAATCTTACCCGGCAGCGCATTAAGGGCAAGAATGTCGAAGATGAACGTGCACAGGCTGAAGGTTCCCATGCCGACGCCTATAAGCAGCTCGGGCATTTTCGGTCTGCTTTTCGTGCTCGCGCTCAAGATGGAAAGTGCCGCCGTAGGCACAAAAAATACCACGGCCAGATAGAACAATTTGTAGGGTTCAAGTTGCTGTTCTATGAGAAACTTTGAAGAGGTTGCCACCAGGCCACTGAAAAGGCAGGACGCCAGAACCAAAGGCGTCCACGTCTTGAGCGCGTGCTCCCCCTTCATATTAAATTTGAGACAGAGAACGAGCGCCACACCGACCAACAGCATCCCCAGGGCCTGCAGGGAAGAAGGTATTTCGTGCCAGATGAGGATGGACGCAACCGTAGGCACAATGACCGCCATGCTGATAATGCTCCAGGATACAGAAAGTGGTCCGTAAGGAATGGCGCGGAAGAAGGTGCGCACTGCCAGGTAGAAGGCCAGGCCGGCAAAGAGGCCCGCTCCCAGGACGGTGGCATTCACGGGAAATCCGGAAAGGGCCCACAAAGTGCCATAGACGATGAAGGCAGTGGCGGTCATGACCAAATTCACGGAGATGGGGTTCCTGTGGAAGTGGAAGACGACCTTGTAGAACTGCGCGAAGATGGCGATGGATACGATGTTGAGAATCAGATAGACCATTGCTGCTTACCTGCATCCCAGAGAGGTTTCAAGGCACACACTTTAGGAGAATGGTTTGCGTGTGTCAACACGGCGCCTGCAGTGCAACTCCTGAAAGCGATCGCTCTGGTGGGACGCCCGGGTTTTTCGGGGGTTGGAGGAGGTGGCAGGGGCGGCTGGTAAAGCCTCCCAAAACGGACCCGGGATTTGTGCTTCTCTTACCTTTCAGTGAACACGCGAATCCTTAGCAGTGTTCGTGCTAATCTTCCTGGGGCCACTCGATGGCTTCACACTGCGCGGCGAAATAGCAGAAACGGGCCCACTCCACCTCGATACTGGAAATGGGGCAGCGCAGCTTCACCTTGCGTGCAGTGATGTCAACCACTTCCCAGTCCCCAGCGCGCGGGCTGCCCTCGATGCACAATTTCTCTCCCACCCGGAAATCATGCGGGCGGAAGAATGTAACTTCATGTGCAGGCATCCCCGCCCTCCGCAATAACATCCACGCTTCCCGGATTGTGCAGCCATCCCACTGCGGGTTCAGTTCATGCTGCCGCCACAAGCTACTCGATGGTCATGAACCAGGATTGGGGGGCGCCACAGATGGGACACTTCTGGGGAGGTTCACCCTCTACCGTGTTCCCACAGCCGCGGCACACGAACAATTTCATCTCCGGGAGGTCCTCACCTTTCTCCAAGGTCTGGGCCGCGCGGGTATAGAAGTCGTAGTGGATTTTCTCCACCTGGTTGGCATAGTCGAAGGTTCTCCTGGCTGCATCGTTACCTTCCTTCTCGGCCTGCTCAATAAAAGCAGGATACATCTCCTGAAACTCCGCTGCCTCGCCTCCGGCAGCAGCTTTCAGGTTATCGAGGGTGGAACCCACAATGCCCATGACCTTCGCATGGTTGAGCGCGTGCACGGTCTCAGCCGCTGCCGCCGCGCGGAAAAGCCGGGCAATGACGAGGAGCTTCTCCTTATCAGCCTTCTCGGCAAACGCCAGGTATTTGCGGTTGGCCTGACTCTCTCCTGCGAATGCCTCCTTCAGGTTTTCCTCCGTCTGGCTCATGCTTTCGCCTCCTTACAGCTTGCACAAACACCCTGTCTCCCAAAGACCAGGACTCATGTTAGCAAGACTGAACAAGTTCGGCAAGCTTAAACCTGCTGGCGCTCACGGCGCATCTGGACTGCGAAACCGACCCCGACCAAGCAGAAAAGCGAACACGATTTCTACACGCCAATTTGTCACATTGACACTGGACGGCCTCGAGGTCTGCACCCGACTCAAGAGTAAACCGGCCACGCAAGCTATCTCCGTGGTTTTCGTTACTGCCGTCTCGCGCGATACGGAGCGGTTGGCTGCTTTCGAAGCCGGGGCTGATGATTACGTTGTCAAGCCCACCAACCACGAGGAATTGGTTTTCCGCATTCAGCGCGCCAGAACACTCAAGCAGTGCTTATCGCAGCGTGATGAGGACCTCGAACAGCGGTTGGAGAGGACACTCAACTGGCTCGACGAAGCGGGCGCTCTGGACGATGCCCCGGCGCCCGCCCGCCTGTTGGACAAGTCAAGAGCTGAGCTCCGAAGCGTCCTCGAGCACCTGCGCGACTTCAGACATCAGACGGAATAGTGTCAGTGTCCCGAAGACTCGACAAACTGCTCATGCTGTTAGCGATAGGCTTTGGCCTTTTCTACCTCACCTATCGTGTCCTTTACACGCTCAATCTCGATGCCCTGTGGTTTTCCATCATATTTCTTCTGGCAGAAGTACAGGGCGTCGTCATGCTCTTCCTGTTCTTCTTCGATGTCTGGTCACCCCGGGGCGCCGACCCACCACCGCCACCACCAGGCTTTACTGTGGACGTCTTCATCCCCACCTACAACGAAGATACCAGCATCCTGCGCAAGACCATTCTGGGCGCCGTGGGGATGAGCTATCCCCACAAGACCTACGTGCTCGATGATGGCAGGCGCAGAGAAGTGGAAGCGCTGGCGCGTGAGCTGGGAGTGGAATACATCACCCGCGCCGATAATACACATGCCAAAGCCGGCAACCTCAATAATGCGCTTCCCCAGACCACAGGCAAGTTGGTCGTCATCTTTGATGCCGACCACGTCCCCCTGCCGCAGTTCGTGGAGCGCACGCTGGGCTTCTTTGGGGACCCGAAATTGTCAAGAGCTGCAAACGCGTCTTCGCTTGGTTGCGAAAAGCCGATGCAGCTACGGCAATGAAAGAGTTCGACACTGCCGAAGCCCATCTGCGCCAGGCACTCCAATTGGCGCCGACGGACCAGACCAAGCATAAGCTCGCACGAGTGCTTTCCTGGAATCGCAAGTATGATGCGTCGCTCGAACTTTACGCTGACCTCCTGGCGAAACCTCCAGGCACCCTTGACATTCCTGGCATAGATAGCATTGCCCTGCGCAAAGAGATGGTCGATGTGCTTTTCTGGGCCGGCCGCTATGCCGACTATCTCAAGGAATCCCGCGAGCTTGTCAAGACAGAGCCGCGCAATATCGCCCTTCGGCTGCCGCGCATGCAGGCAGCGCTGGCCACCCAAGAGTTCGAGACCGCCATCACAGAATGCAACGAAATCCTCAAAGTTGAACCCGAACATCAGGAAGCACTCCGGACACGGGCGCAATGTGCCCTCTGGACGGGCAGGCATACCCAGGCACAACAAGAGTTGGAAGTCCTGGCAAAGAAGTTTCCTGAGGACACCGAGCTTCTGAAGCTCTTGGGACAGGCCTACCTCTGGGACCAGAGGTATGAGCAGGCACTTGTTCTCTTGCGAAAGTTGAAGCCGGAAAAGCTGGCTGACCCCGAAGTCACTCAAGGCTACGCCGAAGCGCTGGTGGGGCTCAAGGTAGCAACCACCGATGATGTCAAGAGGGTCAAGGCACTGGCCGCTGCTGTCGAGAAGCGCGAGGAAGAGGACTTGCCTCTGCCCCTCATACTGGCTACTGCGCGAGCCCTGGTGGTGGCAGGCGACGGGGACCGAGGCGTTGACCTGCTGGAACGGGCTGTGTCCAGAGCGCCCAGAGACAGGGCTCTCCGCCTCGAACTGGCCAACCTGCTCCGACAGTTGGGCCGAAACAAGGAAGCCGAGAGGCACTACCAGATACTCCTCGAAGGGCAATAAAGTAAAGTTGAGGGTGTATCCAGATGTGCTGGTGGCATGGGAAGGCAAACAGTTGAGACTATTCGGATTTGCTTCTTTGGTGCTGACATTTCTGATTCTGCTTCCTGGCGCCAGTCTTCCCCTCGCTTCAGACGATGATGCAGCAGATGAAGAAGTCACCCGTCGTGCGCGGCTTCTAGGGGCACGGAATGCGGTCGAGAGCCGCGATTTCCCCAGGGCCATCGCGCGCTTTCGCGGTTACCTGGAAGCCAACCCCGACGATGTCGAGGTCACCGTGGAGTTTGCCGGTGTCCTGGCGCAGGCAGGTGAAACCAAAGCGGCTCTCCAGGTCTGCGACCAAGCGCTCAGCCATGAGCCGACCCATACTGCCGCCCTCACCTTAAAAGCGTCGCTGCTGGCCAGTCTGACTCGATACAAAGAGGCGCTCGCCATCGTCACTCAGTTGCGCAAGACTGTTCCTGAAGACCGCCAACTCTTAAGACTCGAAGCCGACCTGAAAGCCGGTATGGGTGAGCTGCAGGCAGCGCTCGAAATCTACCGCGAACTGGTCAAGGCCAGCCCCCAGGATAGTTCTCTCCTGGTCCCTTACCTGAGGCTGCTGGCCTGGGCTGAAGCCTGGGACGAGGTGCTAAAGGTCTTCAAGGAGCATCAGGAACTCATCCCTGTAGACGATGAGATTCGGCTCATTCTGGTTCAGGCCCATGTTGCTCAGGAGGAAGTCGAACAGGCCCTTAAGACATACAAGGCCATGGACCCTCAATCCAGCTTCGCCAAGGATGCTGCGCTGCGCATTGCTGACTACCTGCTCACCGTCCAGGAACTGGAGAAAGCTGCCCTGCTTCTGGAGGACGCCACCCGTGGTGATGAGCCGGATCCGAACCTCATTGCCAAACGCGCCGTCGTCCTTGCTTACTTGCAGATGCCTAAGACTGCCTTCCAACTGCTCAAGCACCTCCCTGCCAAGGAGCGTGAATCTCACTCAGTCATACTGGCCACTGCGGAAATACTCCTGGTGTGCGGCAGATACCATGACTGCTTGGAGGTGGCCAAGCCTCTAATGGAGAGGAAGGATACCCGGGTTGCCACCAGTCTGCTCTCGGCACAGGCCCTCTTTGCGCTGGAACGTGAAGCTGAGGCGGCAAAGCTTCTTTCGACTGTGCTTGCCTCACCTGAGACACTCAGTGAGTTTCAGCACAACAGCGCGCTCACGGAACGCGCGCTCTGCCGACTGAACCTGGGCCAGTATGAATCCGCACTGAGCGACGCTGATGCGCTCCAGGAGCGCTTGGCGGACGAAGACCCGACCCCGGCGCTACTTCGCCTGATGGTCTATCGCGCGCCCAGGCAACTAAGCGACTATGATGAGGCTGCCCTTGCCTTGACCACCCCCCTACAGGAACTCTCTGTGCCCGTAAGAATGGTCCGCGTCAGCCTTCTGGATGAAGTGCCCCTGGCAGCCTGGCACCGCGCGCATACGGCAGCGCCGGAGAACACCACGGTGGCGCTGCGCTTGGCTGGTGCTGAGCTTACCACCAGCAACTTCGGGGAGGCAAGAGAGCTCTACCAGGCACTGAGTGAGCAGTATCCCACAGAAGCGAAGCCCCTGGTGGGCCTCCTCCGCTGTGCCGTCGGTGAAGGCAAGTTGCAAGAGGCTGACGAGCTCGCCGACAGCCTTCTTGCACAACCGCTCTCCTCAGAGGAAGCGCTGAGCTGCGCGACAATCCTACTCAGGGCGGACCTGCGCGACAGGGCCCGGGCCCTGCTCGACAAGGTGTCCCCTGAGCTACAATCCAACCTGGATGCCTCCAGCTTGTGGATTGTCCTCCTCCTCAATGAAGGCAAAGACCAGGAGGCCCACAAGATGGTTGGGCCCCTGGAGCCTGCCGACACCTTCCGGTTGGCAGTTTTGCAGGCTTTGCTGGTACGCCTCGCGGATTTTGACCAGGGCCTCGGCCTTCCTTCTTACGACTTTGCTCGCAGTCTTCTTGAGGAGTTGTTGAGCGCAAACCCAACCGACTCCGACCTGCGTTATAGCTACGGGCGCATACTGGCCGGCCACAAGGACTATGAATTGGCGGAAGGAGTCTTCAAGCCCCTCCACGACAAAGACCCCAATGACGCGCGCATCTTGCGCTGGTTTGCCTGGCTTACCAGTTGGACGCGCCGCTACCAAGAGGCTGAAGGCTGGTACGGCCGCTATCGGGAACTTCGTCCCCACGATGTGGCAGCGAGAAGGGAGCTAGCACGCCTGGCCGGTTGGCAGTTGGATTACCCCGAGGCCAACCGTCGCTACCAGGAACTGGCGCGTGACTTCCCCGAAGATGCAGACATCAAGCTGGAGTGGCAGGCCAAGCGCTATCATTGGCAGGGACGTTACCACAAGGCGCTGGGGTATTACCGGGAATATAGCGGCCGCGTAAGTGGTGACACGGAGATGCTCTTTGAATGCGCCCAGATGTATCATCACCTGGACTTCACCTTCAAGGCGCAAGAGGCTTACGAAGGGCTCTTGAACACCTCTCCCAGCCATCATCGAGGCATCTTCGCAGACGGGTCGGCTGAGTGGCGAGGGCACCCCAGAGCTGTCGGTACCGTTTCCTATACAAACCAGGAAGGGCGTGGCAGGGATTTCGACATCGCGCGCCTCCGTCTCAACCTGGACTATACGTTCCCCCGCTTCGTTGATGCTATGGAGCTGGCATTGGGGCTGGGGGAGTCATTCTTCTTTTTCGACAAGCATGGCAGCTCCTCCGCCGAGCACCTCACCTTAGAGTGGGAGAAGGCGTTCCTTAATAGCCTTCGCCTGTGGGTCAACTCGGAACTCACCCACTATAACCAGAACAGTCATTACACCACTCAGTTGGATGCTGAGGTGAGCTACCGTTTTGACGACCTTGTCGAAGCAGCCCTTATCTTGGGACGCGAGGATGTGCTCGAGAACTTCATCACTCTCCGTGACAGATTAGCTGCCTACTATCTCGGCACCCGGGGTGCCTGGGACATCAGCCGCCGCGTAGGCATCGACGGCTTATATCGACACCTATGGTATAACGACGACAACCAGGGGACGGAATTGCTGGCGAACGTTTCTTACAAGGCCAGCCTTTACCCGCGTATCTTGAAATTCATCCTGGCAGGTTATCACTTTGAGACCCGGGGTAGGGAGCCGGATTACTGGACCCCAAGCAGCTACAGCAAGCTTGGCCTGGGCATTCATTGGAGGCACTACCTGGGTAGCGAACACTATGCAGGCGCGCCGCTTCTTTACTATGGCATAGGCACGGGGTTCTATTTCGACAACGAAAGTGACTTCCCGCTGACTGGCAAGCTGGAGTTTGCCTGGGACAGCCGCCGCCATTGGGCCGTCGGTGCAGAGGTGAGCGCGCTGGCTTCGAAAGAATACGACGAGCAGCGCGCAATGATTTTCGCCAAATATCGGTTCTGAGCGGTCCTCAACCTTCTCCCTGAAGTAGTCTCACTTCTTCTTTAAGCGTACGGTTTTCCTCCCTTCCTTACGGGAAAGTTCCACCGTCGCCATCATGCCGTCCACCTCAATGCGATGCTTGCCGTAGAAGACCGGTGCCACCGCGCGTCCTTTGGCGTCGGCAGTGCCCTGCCAATTCGTCCACCACTCCTTGAAGACCAGGTTGCGGTAGGCTTCGGCTGCGGGGGTAGGCGTGAAATCGCGTTTCCAGAGCGCGGCCCGCGGTCGCCAATGGGCACCCTCCCAGAAACCCCAGAGCATTATCCCTTCAACTGCAGGATGGGCAAAGCAAACCCGGAAGAAGTCCTCCAGATCATGCGCCCTCTGCGCTTCATCGTCAGTGTCGATATCAAATTCGGTAATCTTGATGGGAAGCCCGAACCTGCCCAATCGGTCGAGATGCCACATCACACTGATGGGCGCTGGGGTGCTTCCCCGGAAATGAGCCTGACAGCCAATGCCTCCCACGGGGACTTTGCGGGAAAGGAGGTCGGCAATTTGCGCTTCGTACTGAACCAGGCAGGCACCGCTCAGAATGTTATAGTCGTTGAGGTAGAGCACGGCCCCGGGGTTTATCTGGTGAGCCAGACGAAACATGGTGCCACGTATCCTGGCGCCGAGCCGCTTCTGGAAGTAATCATGGTGAAGCATCTCGTTATTGACATCGTACTCCAGTATAATTCCCTCATAACGGGTCAAGACCCCGTGAATTCGCTTGACGATAGCTCTTCTGAGTTCTCCATCGGACAAAGAACGCACCCATCTCGGAACCCGTTTCTCATTCGCCCAGAAGAGGCAGTGCCCCCTGAGCGCCAGACCATTCTGCTGAGAGAAGCTGGCAATGCAGTCCGCACCTGCCCAGTTAAGCTGTCCGCGCTCCGGTTCGACAACGGGCCACTTGAGCGCATTCTCAAAGACCGCCGCATTGAAGTTCTCACACACCAGGCGAACATATGCCTCCCGTGTGCTCGGCTCAACCTTTGCACTGTCAAGCAGCTTGCTGTTCAGCGCCGTCCCAAAGTGGAACTGGTGTGCCAGTTGGGTGATTTCCACTTCCGCATCGGGGGTCGTCTCGACAATCAGGGTTCCCATCCGGTGGGCACGGATGCGGGCTTCAGTCATCTCCTTGACTGAAGGGACCTGTTCTGCTAATCTGGCGCCCGTGACACGCAGCTCGGCAAGCAGCAAGTTGCGGTTCTGGTTAGCATCGGCATAATCATTGAGGAAAGCCACCTCGATGACGCAGGGCCCTCCGGGAACCTTTACCTGAAACTGATAGTCCTCGTAATCGGTCGAGGTAACGTCGAACTCTCTCGTGAAATCCCTTCCTACCAGGAGCGCGGCACGGGGACATATGCCCTTGGCAGGCTCTCCGCGAGCGCGGACGGTGACTGTGATTCTGCCTTTCTTCTCGACCTCAAAGAGGTCTCCAACTACCCCGTTCGACCACAGCTTCCAGCCGCCCTCAATCGGCCCACCCACTGACCGTATCCGCATCTCAGTGGCGGGCACAACAGCCACCGGCATCGCTGCACCTGTTACCAACGAACCGACGCAGCGCAAGCCCACCAGGCCCAACACAGCCGCTGACACCAACAGGCACCAGCCACCGGAACCCTGGCAAAACTCATCCATCTGGAACATGCTTCACCACACAAAGAGCATGAAGTAGCCAGGCACAGCCAGCCCCAGGCACGCGGCGAGCTACGCCAGTTGTACTCGGACTCTCCCCTTACGGAAATCCGTGGCTCCAGACCCCGGAGGTGGGGATGCCCACCGTTCCCAGCACGTCCACGCCGCTCACGTAATAGCGTCTGCGGTCCGCGGTGGGGAACTCAAAACCGTCGTAGAAGCCTGCCGTTACGATAGGCGAGGCGTGCCAGCGGAAGACGTAGTTGCCATTCCAGTCGTCCATGCGCATCACGTAGTAGCCGCGCACCTCGTCGGCATGACCGGGCGTCCACAGCACCAGGCGCCTGCCATCCAGCCAGGGTATCAGGCGCACGGGTCCCGGGGGGTCGGGCAGCGCCAGTGTAGCTGGTGATGGCCCACCTACGATTCCCCACGCATTCACCGCGCGCACAACGTAAGCAAAGGTCCTCGGCCAGACCAGTTCGGTCGCCCCACCTCTTACCTCGGCATCGCGATCAAGGAAGGTCGTCTCGCTGATGGGCTTTGCTGTGATCCTTTCCAGTTTGCCCTCCAGTTGTGCCGGGTCGAAGTTCCTGTCCCAGGGCGAACCCAAGTCGGCAGGTGCCCGATAGATGTGATAGCCTACCACATCCTCACCCGGTACCGCATCCCAGTTGAGCTTGATGCCCTCACCCGTCACCACTGCTGCCGCCCGACGTGGTGCGCGGGCCGCCGTGCGCGCGGGATAGGACACCGGCCCTTCCTTACCTTCCCCGTTCATTGCCGACACCCGATAGAAGATAAGCGTAACCGGGTTGATACTTTCGTCAGTAAACTCTAGCTGGTCAGCGCCCAGCTCAGCAACCCGTTCCCACTTTACCCGCCAGGGATGGGAACCGGCACCTCGATAGACATGGTAGCCTTGCGCCTCACCCTCTTTCGGAGGCTTCCAGGAGAGCATCACGGTTCCCCCCGCCTCGGTTGCCACCACCAAATCCCGCGGCTGACCAAGAGTGCCCTTCCGCTCCTGTGAAGCAGGTTTGTAACGATAAGTCCAGGTCTCGCGGATGTTCACCTGCCCGGACCTGCCTGCTTCGACCCCACCGGAGACGACGGCCACGTTATTGCGGCTGTCGTAAGTGACCTCGAGGGTGTGGTATTGGGGCGCGGGACGGATGGCGGGCAGATGTTCCCAGCGGTTCTCCCGCAGGTGATAAACTGACACCCGCAGCTCTCCATGCTCTCCATGAAAGGCCAGCATCACGTCGTTGGCCGAATCATAAACCAATGGGCACCTGCTCGGCCCATTGTCCCCTTCCGGTTTCAGGTCCGTCCAGGTGTCGGCAGCAGGGTCGTAGGCCCAGGTGGAATCCCGCGCCACCGCAATCAGCCGACCGCTCTTGGGGTCAAAGACAGCGCCGCCGTTGCCCGGGTATCCAGGGCCATCATCGTTCATGCGCTCCCAGTCGTTGGCATAGGCATCATACGCCCACACCTCACCCCGCCACCAGACCACTACCCCGTGCCTCACGTCGAAACTTCCAGGCAAAGAGGACAGGCCATTCACGCGCTCCACAGGTTTGGCAGGATACCATTGGTCGTTTCGAGCATCCAGCACCCAGGGCACTGACCATTGCAGATTCTCACGCAGCTTATTGCCCCAGCCGTGTCCGGCGCGGCCGGACTTAGGCGAGATAACGACCTGGTTAGCGGGGTCGTAGGTGGTGCCCCGGTTGCAGCAGGTAAGGTTAGGCCACTCCCGCGAATCAACCAGTCTCCTCCAGGAGCTATTGCGCGCATTGTAGAACCAGGTCTGCCCGGTCTGGGGCGAATCGTAGCGCCTGCCGTGCGCGCCCCACAGCACCACCCGTCCACGGTCGCTGTCGTAAGTGAGCGAGGTTTCGTAGGTGACGTTGGTGACGCTCTCGTCATCGAGGGAGCGTGCCCAGCTTCTCAGAACAAAGGAGTTCGCGGGCTGGTCCTTGACCGAAGGCTTATCGGGGTCGAGTACACCAGCATCACGAGATGTGTGTACCAATCGCGCAAAAAGCTCTTTCACTTCCGGGTAGTAGTTGAAGTTGCGCATCCTGAGCGCGCGGATGGCAGCACTCGTCACCTGTGAACTATCATCCTTCTCCGCCAGGCGCATCAAGGCAGGGATGGCTTTAGGGTCAGCATTTAGCCCCAGTGACTGAGCTGCGGTCCAGCGCACCATCGCGGATGCGTCTTCGGTGAGCCCGATCAGGGTATCCACGGCATCAGGGTCAAGGCGGGCACCCAGCGCCAGCGCTGCCGCCCGGCGGATGTGAGCGCGCGGGCTTCTGGCTGCCTCAATCAGCGCCGGAACCACCTCCGGCCCGCGGGCCCGAATCGCACCCCACATATGCATCATGCGCGCATGGTTGTCGAAAACGTCAAAGCCCTCCAGAAGCTCCCGCACACCGCGTCCCTCTACCAGCTCAGCCAGGCGACATGCTGCTGCCGCGGGTGTGGTGCGCGCGCCGCTCACCAGGTAGGGGATGATATAGTCAGCCGTCTCCTTGGGTGTGGCGAGCTCCAGATGACGCAGCGCCAGTGCCAGGTACGCAGGTTGCTTCTGGACGGTGAGCGACTTGAGTACGTCCTGACCGGCCCTTTCAGGAAGCCCGGCCAACGCCAACACCGCATAGCGGCGGAGACGTTTATCCCGAGCCGGATCGCTGGCAATCAAGCTCAGCGGCTTTGTAGCCGCCTTTGTCCTGCCTCTACCCAGGCCGATAACGGCAGCAATGATACCATCATCGTCGGTATCCTCTGCCTGGATATACTTCGCCACCTTCTCAAGGGCAGCAGGGCTCGCTATCCATCCGAGAGAGCAGGCGGCGGAGGCCCGCACCCATTTGTCCTCATCATCCATGAGTCCCAGAAGGAGGGCCTCGGCCTCCTTGCCTCCCACCTGTCCCAGGAGATCCGCTGCCTTGGTGCGCATCACGGGGTCCGACCCTTTGGCGGCATTCACCGCTGCTTGGGGCAAGTTGGCGGAGCTTTTCTGCGCTAATGCTTCCAGCGCTGCACAGCGCAGTTCCACTGAAGTGGTCTCATCCTCAAGTATGGCAGAGAGGCGGGCGATGGCTCTTGTACTGCCTATGCGTCCGAGCGCCTGGCAGGCCAGGAACTGCACTGCCTGGTCACTGTCGGCAAGCGACTTGTCCAGTTGTGCCAGCAGGCTGTCGGTTTCACTGCACACACTTAGTCCGAAGAGGGCGGCGCGGCGGACCTCCACGTTCTCATCGTTGGCGCGACCGGTAAGCCTCCACTCAGCACCCAGCTCACCGAGCGCCAGCGCAGCAAGATAGCGGTCTTCAGGATGATTGGTCACCAAGGTGCTCACGCGCTTGATGGCAGACCAACCGGCAGCCACGTCGCCTGAGCGACCGATGGCCCAGAGTCCCAGACGGATGGTGCCAGGGCTTCTCCCCCACACAGGCATCCAGGTATGTCTGCCCAGATAAGGCTCCCGGGCGCGGCCCAGGACCTCTACTGCCATCTTCCACACGGTGCTGGCCTCGGGCCCTCCCTCTTCAATCGCCCACAAGAGCGCCTGCCTATCAATCTCATCGAACATGACTTCGAAGATGGACACGCGGCCGGGCCAGGTCTGGCGCATAAAGTCGCCTTCCATGCGCACAAGCGCGGCCAGCGCATACAAGCGCACCGAAGCATCGGGGTGGGCGGCCAATTTGGTCAATTCAGGGATGAAGACCGATGCCCCAATCTGTCCCATCTGATGCACACGCAGGCGCAGGTCATCTGTGTTCTCCATCTCTGTAGGTTCGCGCGCATCGAAGACGGCAATGTCGTCCACCCAGCGGGGGTCGGTGCCCGTCGCTTTACCAATCTGCTGAACGAGGTCATCCACAGAGAGAGCTTCGCCCGGCTCAAAGGGCCCGATGGTGCCCTCGAACCGTGGCAGAACAACAGCATATTGAAGGCCTGTCTGCCGATGGGCGGCTATCAGCGCCTCGACGGCGCTGGGGTAGGCGCGAGGCATCAAGACAGTTGCACGGTGCAGGTCACCAGCGCTGGTAGTGCGCTCAGTCTTGTCAGGCGCAAGGGCACCAGCGCCGGAACTGCTGCAACCCACAGCCAGCATCATCAACCCCAAGAAGACCATAAGATAGTAAGCGTGCATTACGAACTTCCTCCTTCCATAAAACCCCCACTTTAACCTGCTGGACTACCATTCCTGACATGGGTCACATAACAACCGCCACCCAGCCAACAGGTGTTCACTATTGGCGACAAGTTTGTCAATGCCGATAGTATATAGCTGTTTCCTCTAATCGCAACTGTTAGTATTCTCCTCGCAACCGGTTCTGAAGGAACCCATTCGTTTTCACGGCAAGTTGTCAGTACTGGAGTCGGGTAATCAAGGGAGCTTTCCGTTGTCTTATCTGGATGATGTGAGGCGCTGTCACCAGGTCCCGCGTTCTGCAGACCAGGTTGTTCATGCTGAGAGATGCCGCATCTGCCCGGCAGCCGCTCCCGACGTGAGTTTAGCAATTTGCGCGACGGCATCACCACTGACTTCCCCTGGGTAGGCAGCTAGGATGCAGGTGGGTGAAGCACTAGCGGGGTCACGAAGACGTATGAGGAAGCCCGGCTTATGTGCACTCCGAAAGCCAAGTCACACCCTCTGCACTTAACAGGGAGAAAGGCCGCCATCGCCTATCTCATAGCCTTCACTCTTAGCCTTCCGATAGGGACATTCTGGCACGAAGTGATGGGACACGGGCTTGCCGGGAAACTGGTGGGTGGCAGGGTCTCTTACCTCGAGGTATGCGGGGTACAGCTCTGGCCACAACTTGGCTGGAGAGGATGGCCTGACCGCTTCGGCTCCTGCCGGACGGACGGGATTCGGACGTTACCAGGGCGGCACTTGTGTCGTCTGGCTGGTTCACTCAGCACCTGGTGCGTAGCTGTCCTGGCAACCCTACTTCTTTGGGCCAAACGCTGGCGGGGTCTGGCTCGGATTGCGCTGGTGTGCCTGAGCGTGTGGTGGCTTGATGTTCTCACCTATACACTCCCCTCCTGGGGATTGCGCCGCCTCATCTTCTGGTGGTCACGGTATGCTGAGCCCTACGAGGCAGCAGTGGCGTTGGGCATACCTGGTCCGCTGTTCCAAGCATTTGCGGTGGGCACCAGTGCGTGTTTGCTCGCCGCCCTTGTGGGGAGACTGGTGCAAGACCATAGGACGCACCAAGAGACACTTGGATGCCTATGGCGGCATGAAGAGCAAGAGAGTAGCGCGAGCCCTGCTCGTGGCTTCTGTCGTAGTACTTGTTTCCGTGGGAGGGCTATTTGCCTTCTGGAAGCGACAGGAGCAGGAGTCGCAGCGCCGACTCCGGAACCTGGTGGTGCTCCGCATCGGTCTATTGGATTACACCGAAGCCAGGAAACAGTATCCGCCAACGCTCAAGGAGCTTGAAACAGAGAGCTTCCTCCCGCCGGGCTTCACGCAAGACCTTAGTGTCATCTATCATGCAACCGGGAAGCCCTGTGAAGACAAGCTACATCCCGGAATCCTCCTCCTGGAAGAGGTGAATGACCAGTCTCACAAGTTCTGCGGAAAGGGCAGGCACTTCCTCTATAGCAGGAAACTCCTGTGGCTTCCTGCCCGCAACGAGAAAGACAAGTTTGGCAGCACCCCATTACACCAGGCGGTCATGAGTGGTGACCTTGTCAAGGCGCGGCTGCTCTTGGAAAGAAGAGGAGCTGATATTAATGCGCGGGATGACCAGGGCGCTGCCCCGCTTCATCACGTTGCCGGTTCGGGCGAGAAGCGAATGGTCGAATGGCTGCTCGAGCACGGGGCGGACGTGAATGCCAAGGACGATAACGGACAAACCCCACTGCACTCCGCTATCGTCGGCAGGGGCGAGGAGATCTGTCAGACCTTGCTGGCCCACGGTGCTGAAGTTGGTATTTTCATGGCGGCAGGGCTGGGCATGGTTGACGCTATGTCAGATATGCTAGACACCAAACCTGAGCTGGCCAGCAGCAGCGACTCGTTTGGTACGCCTTTGCATTACGCGTCGCGCGCCGGGCAGTTGGATGCTATCAAGCTTCTTATCAAGAAAGGAGCTAAGGCAAACGCAAGGAACTCTTGGGAGCAGACACCTCTTGATTATGCAGCTTTCAATGGCAAAGAAAGAGCTTCGGAGCTACTGGTCTCACAGGGCGCTGAACTGAACCTTGAGTTGGCGGCTGCACTTGGAAAGACGGAAGTCATCAGCCGCCTCCTCCACGGCAGCCCGGAACTCGTCAACTCGCCGGAGGAGGCCCCTTTGCACCGCGCAGCCCAGTTCGGACGAACTGAGACAGCCAAATTACTGCTGGCGAACGGGGCGCAGGTGAATGCCCGTCAGCCGGGTGGCTGGATACCGCTCTACTTCGCAGTCGCAGGGGGGCATCTCGCGACCGTGGAACTGCTTCTTGCCAACGGCGCTGACGTCAATGCAGGGGGCCACTATGGGCGGACTTCTCTTCACGAAGCTGCGGTGCGGGGGCATAGCGAGGTGGTGCAGCTATTACTTGCTAAGGGAGCCAACGCGCACACCAAGCAAGAAGGTGGACTGACGCCACTGCACCTGGCAGCATATGCGGGGCATACTGGAGTGGTTGAGCTTCTGCTGTCGCATGGAGCTAAGGTCAACGCAAGAATTGCTGAACTCAGTCAGACACCGCTACATTTTGCCATCGGTCGCTCCCACGGGCGGATCGTCGAATTGCTCGTCTTACGAGGTGCAGATGTGAACTGCCGGGACAAGGTGGGCTGGACACCTCTCGGGCTGGCAGCCACTTCTGGAGACAGCAATCTTGTCAAATTCCTGCGCCAGCACGGCGCTTCGGTTTGGCATGACGGCTTTGAATGGCAACGCGATACCCGGCTGCGCTAAGGCAAGAACACATTTCCTTTGTTGTATGTGCGCGCTTTTCTGCTATTGTTCTTGTTCACCACGGCGTTGCGGGGAAATTTGCAAGTTCGGGGGCCGGAATGCAATTATTCCTTTCATCGGAGGCGCAGCGCAGACTCCCTCGGGGGACCAAAAACAAGTTTCCCTATTGTGACTTGCCGCGGGCAGCCACCGTCCAGGTATCCACTACCCGTTCGTCTTGAAGCACATACACCTGGTCCACCATGTTCATCACCATACAGACGTGGTTGGGTATGACCTCCAGCAACTCGCCCACTTTCGGGTCAGGACCGGGAGCCTTCAGTTTGATTATGCCATGTTCCTCGTTCATCCACTCCAGCAACAAGTCCGGTCTGCCTACGACTTCACCATAGCCTTCCAGAAACTCGTCGCGGTCAGAGCTGAGGATTTTCCGTCCCGCATCGATGACGGCGCGGTCAGGCGCCGGTCGGCTGATGACGGTAGCCAGTACCGTAAGCGCACAATCCTCCGGGCTGGCAGAACCCAGGCCGAGCTGCGCCCGGTCGTTGAACACATAGGTGCCCGGACGGTTCTCGGTGATGCCCGGGACCGCGGCCGTGTAGGCGCGCGCCGGTGTAGCACCGACACTCACCACCTCAATGTCGAAGTACCCTTCACGAAGCGCGCGGGCTGCCTCGACCATGGTTTCTCCCACCTGCGCTGCCCTCTCCTTGAGTTCCTCCAGGCTCCTGGCCCGGTGCAGAAACCCTTCGTGGGTAAAGATGCCTATGAGCTTCAGCCCCGGAAGCGGCGCTATCTGTGCGGCTAGCTCACACAAGGGCTCACCCGGAGGCACCCCACACCGCCCCAACCCCGTATCCACCTCAATAAGCACCTCACAGCTCGAGCCTCTGTTTTCAAAAGCTTGCGACAAGGGAAGCGCCACATCCAGGCTGTCCACAGCCACCGAAATCCTGGCCTTCGCGGCGACCGCCAACAACCTCTCCAGCTTACGCTCGCCGACAATCTCGTAAGCCACGAAGATGTCATCTATTCCTGCCTCTGCCATCACCTCTGCTTCGCCCAGCTTGGCCACCGTAATACCCACTGCGCCAGCTTCGATTTGCATATGGGCGATGGCCGGGATTTTGTGGGTCTTGACGTGCGGCCGGAGCTTTACGCCAAGTGCATCCATCTCCGCCTGCATGTGCTGGATGTTGGCCTGCATCCGCTCCAGGCTGATGAGCACGGCCGGGGTATCGATGTCCTGTTTCAGCATACTGTGCTTCCTTACTCGGATAGGCTGTCTCGAATCGCCCCGTATTGAAGCCCTGATATTCAGGGAAGCGGGCTCCTCCGTCAAGCAAAAAGCGCAAGCTGAAATGCGACCTTATTGACACAGCGGCGCAGCGGTCATACAATTGCGCGGTCGCAGGACCTCAAGTCGTGAGGAGTCAAGAGATGTTGTTAATTGGTGCCCACATGTCGATTGGTGGGGGAATCTACAAGGCATTCGGGCGAGGCCAAGAGATAGGCTGCCGCACCATTCAGGTCTTCACCAAGAGCAATATGCAGTGGCAGGCAAAGTCCCTCAGTGATGACGATGTTGAGAAGTATAAGCAAGCTCACGAGGAGACGGGTATCGACCCGGTGGTGGGACATAATTGCTACCTGATTAACCTTGCCTCCGGGAAGAAGGAGGTGAGAAAAAAGTCGCGAAGTGCGCTGCTGATTGAACTGGAGCGCGCGGAGAAGCTTGGGATTCCCTATCTGGTGATGCACCCGGGGGCGCACCTGGGCGACGGTGAAGAGGTGGGCCTGAGGCGTATTGCCGATGCCCTCAACTGGCTGCACAAGCAATCGCCCGGGTTCAAAGTCAAGGTCCTCCTGGAGACCACCGCGGGCATGAAAAGCAACCTGGGCTACCGCTTTGAACAACTACGCGCCATCATCGATATGGTAGAAGAAAACCAGAGGTTGGGGGTGTGCTACGATACCTGTCACACCTTTGTGGCGGGCTACGACATCCTCACCAGGCGCGCCTACCAGGCGACCATGCGCGAGTTCGACAGGGTCATTGGACTGAAGCGCCTTTTGGCCTTCCACGTGAACGATGCCAAGGCAGAGCTCGGCAGTCGCCTGGATAGGCACGAACACATAGGCAAAGGTTACATTGGTCCGGATGGCTTCAAGTTTCTGCTCAAGGACAGACGCTTCATGCGGATTCCCAAGATACTGGAAACGCCTGCGGGCACCTACCGCGGCCGGTCCTGGTTTGACATCAACCTGCGCACCCTGGAGAGGTTGGCAGAATGAAGAAGGCAGCACTCCGGAGGAAGACTGCCAGGATTACAGAGCTTTTGGAAGCCGCCTTCGGTGAGCCCCGCTGGAATGGACGCAAAGACCCTCTGGAGTCGCTGATTCAGACTATCCTCTCTCAGAATACTAATGACCGAAATCGTGACCGCGCCTTCCGGAACCTGAAGACCAACTTCCCCACCTGGGAGGAGGTGCTGCACGCACCCGTCCAGCAAATCCACAGCGCCATTAGAGTCGGGGGCCTGGGCAACCAGAAAAGCAGGAGGATTAAGGACATCCTGCGCTGGCTTAAAGAGGAGCGCGGCAAGCTCAGTCTCGACTTCATCTGTGAGATGTCCACCGCGGAGGTTTACGAGACCCTTTCCCCGCTCAAGGGTGTGGGTCTGAAGACCATCAGTGTGGTGCTCCTCTTTGCCTGTGGACGGGACGTGTTTCCGGTCGATACCCACGTGCATCGCACCACGCGGCGGCTGGGGCTGGTGCATACGAAGGCCTCAGCCAGGGGGACGCACCACGTCATGTCCGAGCTCGTGCCCCGAGGCAAGTCACTTTCTTTGCACCTCAACCTTATCCACCTGGGACGCACCACCTGTAAGCCTGGTAAGCCCCAGCATTCCACTTGTCCCCTTAAACGCAATTGCAACTACTACCGGCTCACAACGTCCGAAGGTTCACCCTCATAGGTTGCCCCACCAGCGACGAAGGATTCTTCCCTGGAAGCAGTATGCCTTCGGTCCACGGGGATAGTCAGCTTCGCGCGGTCGAAAGCGCTTGACATCGTGCCTCTGGGATGTAAACTATGGATGTAGATTATGACCTGACAGTTTGCCAAGCGGAGTTACTGAGAAGGAGAGCTATTTGAGTTCACTCGTCAAGAAGCGGCGCAAGAAGATGCGCAAGCACAAGCACCGACTGTGGTTGAAGCGGACCCGCCATAAGCGAAACCGCTAATCACATCCCACCCCAGGCTAGCCCGGTAAGCATTCTCAATCGTCATTGGAACTGCTAAAGATTCATCTCCTGCGTATCGATGTAAACCTACATGCAGGACCTCGAAACGCTCAGCGGCAGGGCATCACTTTCTGAGAACATCTTCTACCACAGGCACAGGCACTCGGCGCACTGGACTAACGAGTACCTTTACCAACAGCCCATCCCCTACATAGGCAACAAGCGCAAGCTCCTTCCCCTCATCCGTCAAGCCGTCCCCGCCACAGGTATCGAGCGGGGCACGACCGGAACTGCATTATACCGCATCCTGAGCCGCCTCACCCCTGTCCCACCGGTCTTCTATGACAACAATATTCCCGATAATGAGGTGCACTATGAGGATGCGTTGGAGCTGGTGGAGAAGCTCTCCCCGGCGGAGATTGCCTGCGTTGACCCCCCCCTACAACCAGCACCAGTACGGTTCCAACTACCATCTCTTGAACACGGTAGCGCTCTGGGACAAGCCCACGCTCAGCCCCAGGGTCAAGGTGGACGGGCGCCTAAGGAACAATTCCGCCATCCGCCAGGATTGGCGCCAGAGGCGGTCACACTTCTGCTACGCCCGGGAGGCAGCGCAAGCGCTCTCTAAACTCGTCGAGCATCGGATCGACCAGCGGCGAGTGGAAGGCGTTGGTCGTCTGAAGCGTCCGG
>SDBU01003300.1_pt1 | contig 20600 bp, 29 predicted proteins | sample 2277071 | NCBI WGS metagenome assembly SDBU01 (sample SAMN10397929, study PRJNA504765) | marine sediment metagenome | isolation source: marine sediment core GS08_GC12, 126 cmbsf | place: Arctic Ocean: Gakkel Ridge, Loki's castle | collected 2008
GATCGTGGTAGCCCTGAGAGAGTCCAGCTCCGCCATTATCGAACGTAATTGATGCGGCAGCGGCTTCCAGCGTCACCCGCTCCAGCAGGCGCTTCGGAGCGATGTAGCACCACATGACAGAACCAGATACGAAGACCCGCCCAGGAGTCCAGCCATCGAATACTACAGTGTGGATCGGCTCCTGGTTGTTTCTACGGTAAGACTCGCACTCGACGACACCCCGAGGTGATGTTGCATGAACGCCCGAAACGGCAAGTACGCTAGCATCATTATCAGGAAGAGCGCCCTGTGAGATAGACGCGACGAACGGCCCAAACACGCCAGCTCCCGAGGGCGCGCCAGCAACTGCTCCAATACGTCTATCGCCAGCGACGAAGGCCAAAGGTGGGCCAGCGTCATCGCCTAACATAGCTTGATGGGCATAGTTCGCATCCACGGCATCACCGTTCACGGTCATACGTATAGCAGAGGCATCCGAGGCCTCGTCCGTCCTCAGGTTGCCGATGAAGCAGAGGCTGGCTGGCACCTGCGGAAGGTTGATGAATGTAAACGAGCCGTTGGCCGTGAGTATCTGGTAGCCGAGGGCGAGCAGATAGCGTTCGTCCACCACCGAAAGCGTCAGCACTGTGCCAGCCTTGAAACCAGTATTGCCAAGCACTGTCAGGCTATCGACGGCGGCAGAGTTGGCGCGCCGCTGGGCGCTAACCTGCACACGCTGTTCCGTGGAGCCGCAGAAGCCAAGGCATCCGTTGTGTGAACGGGCACCGAAAGCATCAACAATGAGAATCTGGCCGCCGCCGAAGTTGTTGGCCGTCGCGTCGCCAGGAATGGCGAAGTTCCACGCGGCCTGATTATCGGAGCGGGCGCAGGTACCGGCAGCACCGACGCCCCTCAGTCGCTCGAAGTTGTAGTTGTTCCCAACGTCGGCGTTGACCTGGACGGTGAACGTGGAGTCGTTGTTGGCGGCATTCGACTGCCCGTTGACATCAAGAACCAGATGGCAGCCAGTGAACGGCAGCAGCGCCACCAGCGCCAGAATGCCATCGAAAGTGTACGCGCCACCATCCGCTGGGTACTCATAGCGGGCGATGGTCTTCAGTGGCGGCAGCGCTGAGATCACAGAATCAGAACCCGATCTCTACGGTGTCGCCAGCCCTGATCTGGAGCGGCAGAGAAACGCCGCCCTCACCCCCGGGCTCACCGGGCTTGCCGTGGAACCAGGTGACCGCCTGATGTAGAACCGAATAGAACTCTCGAGCGACCTCGATCTTCAGTACACCGGACTTCCCGAATCGGCCCTCGAAGTCCAGCCGTCCACAGTCGCCATGAAGGTGGAACGTCCATCCCGGCTGTCCTCCCACGATCTTGATGTTCGCCATCAGTCTACCGCTCCTCCCTGCCTAATCCTGATCGTGTCTGTGATCTGCTGGCCTACCACTTCGCCTATCTTCACACCGTCGAGTTCTATGGTGATGTTGGCGGTGCCGTAGCCGGGGACACCGGGCAGGAGGGGCGGCGCTCCCCTTCCACCGAGGAGGCCGGCCGCCTGTGCTCCAATCACCTGCCCAGCCGCCGTGCGAAGCGGGCCTCCACCAGCCGCCAGCGCAGCGAACGCCACCTGTCGGCCAGACGGAGCCCTAGCCCTAGTGATCTGGCCCGAGCCCAGCAACGTCATCAAGCGGGCTCGTTCCTCTGCAGCCAGTCCCTCGGTGATCTTCTTCAGCCTCAGTTCCGCAAGTTCCTCTTCTTCGATCTGCTTCAGCTTCAGGTTGTGCATGTACTCGTTGTCGGCCAGTCGGATCTTGTTCGCCCTGTTTTCCGCCTCACCTATTGCTCTCACCTTAGCGTCGAATGCTGCCACCTCGAAATCATCCCGAAGAAGGTTGACCGTAGTCTGCTCATCCTGGGCACGAGCGATGATCCCACGCTTCTCCGCTTCCCATTCGAGGAGCGCCTGTTTTTCGGCCTCGAACTCGTCCTCGACAATGGCGACAGCTTCGGGCAGGTAGTGAGTCCGCTTCCATTCGAGCGTGTCCAGTAGCGCCTGGACCCGGATGTCGTGCTGCTCCTGGGTCGTGTCCAGCAGCCACTTCACATAGTCGTCGTCGATGGTCTTGAGCGCCCCTGTCGTAGTTTCGGCAACATCAACGGTGTCCTGTCCCAGCCCGGCCAGTTGCGCCCGAATCTGGCGGATGGTGTCGACCAGCGCCAGACGCTCCCGGTCGTAGGCATCAACGGCGTCCTTGGATGCCCCTCTGGTGGCCCCACGCAACTCGTTTATCGTCGCCGTCTGTAGCCGCAGCAACGCGAGCTGGGCCTCCGCCGCCGCCAGCGCCGCCGCCGCCATCTCTGTGCTCTCTTTGGCCATCTCCTTCATGGCGGCTGCAGCGTCCAGCCCACTCGCTGTGAGTTCGTCGAACTTCGTGACCACGTCGCTGGTCGGGCCGTGCAGGTCAACGAGCTGCTTACGGAGACCAGCGGTTGCGTCGCTGGTCTTGTCCATTTTCAGGACCGTAGCTAGCAGAATCCCGCCCAAGATGCCCAGCGCTATGACGATCCCCACCGGTCCCATCGTGGCCAGCCACATGAGCTTCATGGCAGCTGTCACCATTCCGATGCTGGTGACTAAGGTGGGCAGGATGATGAGGATCGGCCCCAGCACCAGGGACAACGCCGCCAGTCCCGCCCCGATCTTGATTATCCAGCCCGTCAGCTCCGGGTTCTCCTTCGTCCAGTCCCTGAACCACATCACCACCTTGCCCACCTGACCGATGAGCTGTGACAGCATGGGCAGCAGGTTGGCCCCAAGGTCGGCGGCCATGTCCGAGAGCTGGGACGTCAGCGCGCGCGCCGTGTTGGCGAAGGAGTCGGCCGTGCGTATGGCGTCCCCCTGGGCGTCGGTGGTGCCAGCCATAATGAGGTTGAGCCTGCCCTGGACCTTCATGGCGTCGGTGATCTCGGCCTTCGACTCGGCCCACTTGTTGTTCAGGATCTCTTGCTGGAGGCTGGCTTCGGTGATGATGATGCCGTACTTGCGGACGGTCTCGTGGTTGCCCACGATGGCTGACTGGAAGTCCCTGAGCACGTCGGCCTCTGCGACGTTCTGGAAGCTGGCCACGTCGACGGTGAGTTCGACCAAGGTCTTGGCGAAGGCAGCCGCCTCGTCTCGGGCGAACCCCAGCGGAACGAAGGTGTCCTGCAGCGCCGCCAGCCACTCGATGAAGTCGTTGCGAGACCGCTGCATGGCCCGCGAGGTAGTCTCGGCCCACTCCGCAACATCATCGGCCATGAAGCCGAAGACGGTGTCGAACTTGGCCCGACTCTCCTCAGCGTCGGAGGCGGCCTTGACCAGCATCCCGCCGACCGCCAAGCCGACCGCACCGAACGCCGTGAACGCCAGCCCAGCCTTCCGGATGCTGCCGCCCATACGCTCCATGCGGGTCTTGACGTGCTTCTCAGCGTCGGTTATGTCGCGCTTGAACTCGGCCATGTCGACGCCAAACCTCACCAAGGCGTCCCCGACAGTTATCGCCATCAGCCTTCTCTCTCGTCGCGGTACTCAAATCCAGGCAGAAGAGCCGCCATCTGTCCGGTGGCATCCGTCACGCCACCGTCACCTCTGGCGGCTGCGGCCATCCGTTCCACTCGATCTGACATCGCCTCCACCATGACCAGGAGCTTCTCGTCGGTCCAGTGGTCGATGATGTACTCCGGTGTGAGGCGCCACTCAATCAGCAGCGTCTCGAACATCCGGGCTACCGAACGCCCATCAGCCTCCCCGTCATCCTGGTCAGGGTTCTGAGTAAAGGGAAGGCAACCTCCTGAACGGCAGCGATCGCCTCTGACAGTTCGTATTCGGTTGCGACTTCCTCGATGGCCTTCCTGTCCAGATCCTTTGCGTAGCTGAAGAAGAAGTCCGCCATCTGATTCGGCGTCTCCATGACCATCGCGGCCATCGCGTTCTGGAACGCCAGCGCGTCATCAGATGAGACATCAGCGTACCGGGAGTACATGGTGAGGGTCGGAGCGACCTCCTCCCGCCATTCCCTGGCCTCCCTGATGGTCAGCGGGCGGATCTCGTAAGTCTCGCCACCCAGTACGACCTTGATCGGCCCCTGAAAGACCTTGTCCTCTTCAGTCCGTCCGTTCGTCGCTGGGGCGGCCGCCGGTTGTGCGGGCGCGGCCACCCTTCTCGTGGCTCTCGGAACTCGTTTTCTCGGTGCCACCGTACTCCTCCTCCAGAGCTAGTGGTTACGTGTCGACGATAGTGCCCCCAGCCCCGGCACCCTTCAGCGCCTCGAACCGGGCCGGAACCACCTGGATGCCACCCTTGACGTATGGCGTGCTGACTGTGCCGACCGCCGTTGCCAGCGGTAGCGTAATCGTGCGCGTGCCACCTGTGGGTGTCGTGCCGGTCACCCGGATCGACATCTCCTTGATGACACCGTCGCCGAAGCTGATGGTCGCCGCCGCCAGCACCGAACCCGGGATCGCCTTGTCGATGTTGTTGAGCGAACCTTCAGCCATGTTCACGATGATCGCGGCTACCTCGCCCGTGATCACCCTTTCGATGGGCATCGTTTCCTCTTCGACCATGACGTCGAAGTGCTCCGTGGCCCATTCAACGATCACGCCGTCCACGGTGTAACCAGCGTCAACCCAGACGCCACCAACCGGGTAGCGAATCTCGATGTCGGCCACACCCACCAGGACTCTCGACTTTGTGTTTGCCATTCCGCGCCTCCTTCAGCGCCTCTTCCGGCTGAGAGGCCGGTCTACGTCGGGTTTGCCACCTGTACCCACAGAAGGAAATCGCCAGCGTTCCCAGCCGTGGGCTTCATGACGATCTGGCCTGCGGCGTTGTTCCACAGTTCCGGATTGAACGGCCCGATAGTGGCGTTTTTGCCAGCCGCTACCACCGGTGCCAGCGTCTCCGTACGGCCGAACTTGTCGGCCACCGCCGTGAACGTGAACGTGTCTCCGGTGACGCCGTCCACATACAGAAACGACTTGCCGTCGTTCGGCAGCAAGAAGTCATCCCCGCCCGCCGCGTTGCCAGCAAGAGTATTGGCGTTCAACGCTAGGTCGAGAAGTCCCGCTTTGACGGTCGGAGTTACTACCATCGTTTGGTCTGCCATGTCTCTGTCCTTTCTCCGCCTTCCGGCCGGTTTACGTGGGCTTTGAGACTCGCATCGCCAGCAGCAGATCGGCGGCGGCGCCACCGGCCGCTGGCTGGAAGTTGACGTAGCCGTTGACGTCGTTCCACAGTTCCGGCAGCCACGGTCCCAGTACAGCGATATCGCCGATGAGCGGAGCGGGCGCCAACGCCTCGGTCCGGCCGAACTTGTCCAACACAGGCAAGAAGGTGTAAGTCTCGCCACCAGCGCCCATGAAGAAAAGCACGATCGTCTTGCCATCGTTCGGGACCTGGAAGTAACCAACGCCAGCGAGCGTGTTGCCCGGCAACGTTGCACCGTTGCCATCCAGGTCCAACATTCCCGCCTTGGTTGCTTCCACGACGGTCATTACCGTGCTTGCCATGTCCCTATCCTCTCAGCGCCCTCTGGCGCTCGCGCTTCTTTGTCCGTAGCGCCGAATCGTTTGCGTCTTGGAGTTCCTCCGGCGTCGGCGCTCCGGTCGGAGACTGCAACTCCCGTAAGTCCTTTGGCCTGATGGTCTCGACCGGCTCGGGAAGTACCGGGCCCACCCTTGCTGTCGCCATCGCCGTAGGCGGCCGCCTGCGTCGTGCCAGTGGCTTGGCTGCCTTCGGCGCTTGACTGGGCGCTCCACGGCTAACAGGGGCCGCGTCCTCTGGCTTGTCGTCTGCCATGCTCATACCTCCATCATCACTCGGAAGAGTCCGAGTACCCGGTGATAGTCGTGCGGGTTCACCGGTTGAATATCCTGCCCCTGCACTTCCTCAATGCCGCTCATCAGGCGGTACGTGACCAGGCCGACCACCACGGGCGTGTCCTGCGCTCCCTGGAGGGCGTCGTACAGGGCGATATATATGGACCGGGCCTCGATCGGGTCTGTGCCCCAGCAGTCGAACTGGAACCCCGGCTCGGGAATCGGTGGGATGTGCGGGTTCGCCGTACCGCCGCGGATGAAGTAAGACAGGGCCGGCGGCTTCATGTTCTCGTTCAGTCTAGGCGTGACGATATTGGCCCCGACGATGACTGTCAGTGGACCGACAGTCCTCAACCAGACGCCCATGATTGCGAGCGGATCGCCGGTCATCGGAGGTGCCTCTTGATCGCATTGCCCAGCTTCGACTCGGTGAACTCTTTGTCTCTGGCAGGCCCGAAGTACGGACGTGCTGGCTTGTGCCTAGTCCCGACCTCCAGATACCCGCCGTACCCGCTGGTCGAGTAGACCGCGCTCTGAATCAGCGCTTCGTCCACTACGCGCTCAGACGAGCCCTCACCAGCGACTGTGCCACCCATGCCCGATACTTCCGCGGCAATCGATCGCTTGTTGGTGCCGAACTGTATGGGCGAGTGGTCGACAGCATCAGCCGTGACGCGTACCGTCACGTCGCGCAGCCCCTTCCGAGACGCGTCCTCAACCAGCGCCACGACCCGCGTAACGTTCAGATTGATGTCTACCTTAGCGTTGAACTTCATCGCACGAGCACCAGGTTCTGCGTGATCTGCCAGCGCAGCAATCGGATCTCTTCCTTCAATTCCTGTATCTGCTTCGTTCGGCCTTCAGCGAGACCCCTCTGGTAGCCATCTCGATAACCCCTACCGTGCGCCGCCGCATGGCCAGCCTTAGTTGCTAGCTCCAGATTCTCGATCCGGTTATCGTCCCTGACGCCGTTCTTGTGGTGAACAATCTCCCAGGCATGTAGACAGCGACCGACAGCCTTCGCCATAACGAGCCGGTGTTCGAGGATCACACCAGCTTTGCTCGCCATCGGTGCGAAGAACTCCTCATCAGACACGACCAGCAGATAGCCCTGCCCTTGCTTGCGTCGACCACCCTTCCAGTTGAAGCTCTTTTCTCCTTTGCCTCGTTGTCGGGAACAGGCGTAACAACGGGTCACAGATGGGCGACCTCGTCTTAGCCAGACCCAGCGTTCCTTGCCGCACAAGTCACATGGCTGCCAGATGAAAATGTTGCGCGCTGCCTTGCCGATTGCAGCACCTTTACTTATGTCTCCAATTGCAGGCATAGCGCTCGTTCTTACCTCACGAGGACTAGGTCTATCTCGAGGTGGTGTCCGGCCGCCGAGTCCTCCAGTTCATCCACGAACAGGATCTCGTACAGTGTGCCGTCCACAGTCACCCGGTCGTGTTCGATCACGTCTACGTCGTTCATGAAGAGCAGCTCGTCCACCTGCACCACCTCTGTGCCGTCCATACGCTGCCGTCCTTTCGCGTCAGACAGGCGACAGGGCTGGTTGATAAGGTGGTTCGCCCACGCCTCGGTCGGGTTGCCGTACGCGTCGGCCGCGCCGGCCACATACCGTTCCACGGTGCAGGTGCTGATGAGTAGCGTTGCGAATGTCATCAGTCTTCGACCACCTCACCCGAACCGGTCAGGTCCATCTCTGCGTAGGCGAAGGCCGGAGTCTGTGAGTCCCGCGCCTCGTAGTTCGCTGCCAGCTTCAGGGCGTTGTCCACGGCGCCCTTCTCGTATCTGTAGTCACCGATGGTCTCCGATTTCATGGCCTCGATACCCGTAGCTGCCCAGGACTTCAGGGCCAGAGCAGCCGCCATGAATACCGATCCGCCGAGGTCCAGGAACGCCTGTATCTCAGCGTCGAGCGGGAAGGCGGCAGATACCACCGCCCCGATCAGGAGCCGGACCTTCTCAATATCAGTCATGCTGCGTACTCGTGGAGGCCGACGAAGAAGTCGATGGTGGCGTTGTTGGCAGCGTTCTTGGCAGCGTTCTTGGCCCTGATCCAGACCTTGTCCACGCCGACGTTGAGCCGAATTACCCTCAGCGGGATGGGGGAACCCTTGCGCGCCTCCGTGACCATCACATCCGAATACTGCCCGGCAGTTTCGGCGTCAGCCATCGTTCCGGCGCCATAAACAATCCTGAGAACGAACGGGTTGGCGCTCGAGGCCGCTTCCACCATGATGCGGTGCATGTCGAACAAAGTGTTGCCAGCGATTGCGGGCGTGTCGGCGGTGCCGAGCACCAGGGCCTCATCGTTGGCGTCTACACCAAAGACCCCGTTGCCGGATATCGCCCGGTAGGGTGTCAGCGACGCCAACTCGCCCCAGTCGGTGGCGGTTTGCACGCCCAGCTTCCCGAGCCATCGCTCCCGGTTGTGGAAGTGCTCGTCGTGCCGTTCGAGGTCAACATCAATGGCGGCGGCAGCGATCTCGATGTCGTCAATGTTGCCGCCCGCAATTGCCAGGGCTGCTGCCGTCGCCAGCAGTGAAACATCAGCGGGGTTGTTCACGCCGCTCATGGTCGTGTCCCTTCACTGACGCAGAGGTTGGCGATACCTGCCATCAGAACACCTGCGCGATTCTTGAACCGACGATTCCTGCCATCGCCACCGTGTACTCGATGTGGAGCTTCGCGGCCTTAGTAGGGTCGCTGTCATGCGAGCGACCATAAGAGATGTTCGCACCCGTAGTGCCGGGGTCATCCTGAAGTAATGCCATCGCATTGCCTGATGCCCAGCTAGCCCTATCCACGACCTCCTTTATGAGGGTCTTCAATTCTGAAGTATCGTACCAAACATTCATCGATACGGACGGCACCACGTAGCTCGCTGATGCAGAGGTTCTCAATCTGTTGTCGAAATCTGTGTAGGTCGAGAAGGTAGCAGAATCATCCGCATCTTCACCACGCAAGGTTACCGTGACACCTGGGTTGTCCTGATTTTCAATGGCGCACCAACTCATATACGCGGTATCAATAGTAGCCCCCTGCGGGACAGTGACAGATGTCCACCGACAACCCCACTGTATGTCATCCACGCTTGTGTGACACCAGTAAGGAACCTGGGGGCCGTCAAGAGTGAAGGTGGTTGCACCGTACCTTATGCAGTCATCCGTGTCTGCCTCCACCTGCAAGTCCAGCGGAGGGTCAATGCTGATGGGGTAGACCATGCCCGCAGGGTCGAACTCCAGCACCACCATTCCCGGCTCGAACCGCACGTCAACGGGAATGGGCTCGTCATCCTCGTTCATGCCAGCGTGTGTGATCGTGGGTGTTCGCAGCAGCGCCACCACTTCCCCATCGTGGAGCAGCCGCCGTCCTTGCCGTGTCAGGCCCCGAGAGTCGAATGGAATGTGGAGGGTGTTCACGCCAACGGGCCGTTTCAGCACCAGCCGGAACTTGATGCCCGAAGGCCCCACTACCAGAGAGAACGCATAGGCATCCCTGTTCCATGTCCAGATGCCGCCCCGTTTGCTGGTGGGCCTGCCCAGGGCCAGTTCCTCCGGCTTGCGAAGCTGGACCCATACCTGGTCGTTTCCCGGCACCGGGTACACCCGCTTCTTACCGTCTTCGCCCAACCGTATCAGCCGAGGAGTGCGCGTGAACCGAGCGTGGAAGCCATTACCGTCCGGCTCAGAATGGCCCGCGTCTATCTCACGCCAGCTATTCCCATCGTGGTAGTTCTGCCAGCCGATAGAACAGTCCAGTACCCGCTTCTGGGGCTGACCCTCATCGCCCCTGTCGTACAAGCGGCTAGTGGGTGCCCAGAGGTTTCGAAGTGCGCGCATAGGGTGACCCAAATGTCAGTACGATGGACAGGCCGTTTGGCGCTGTCCCCGAGTGAACCGCATCTACATCGGCGTAGATGATGTCGCCAGTCGCAACGTCGTCGTTGGCACCGTTGATCACCTCATCGGAGGTGTAGAACTCATCCCCGATCGTGATTTTCGTGGAAAGCATGTCTACGTTGGCGCCGGCCCTGCGTCGGCGAACCTGGATATCTGTGGTATTAGTGATGCCCTTGTCATGGACAGCAGCCAGCACGTCGATGAGGTTCATCCCGTTCAAGGCATCGTTGATGGCGAATCCTGCCTTGCCATCTGCCACAGCCACCGCCACATCGCTCTCGTGGATAAGGAAGTTGACGGATTTCTGACCGAAGACGGAACCTGCAACCGCGGTCGTAGCTTCGGCGTCCGCATACCTGGCGTGGTGGGCGCCTGCAACCGCCGTATGACCCGCTACATCAGCAGGATTTCGAACGTCTCCCATGATTAGACTCCTTCGCTGACGGTGAGATTCGCCTGTCCACCAGCGGAGATCGCGTAGACTGCACCGAAGAACATGTTGTCCACATCGATCTCATAGGAGCCGCCGGCCGCGTTGAGCCGGATGCCATCGTTCATGACGGCCGCGTTGCCCCGACTGATATAGATCACCTGATCGGAGTCGTTGACGAAGACGGCGTTTGCCCGCGCTGTATTCGCCGCCAGCGCAAGCGTCGACACGGCATCGACAGTAACCGCCCCGTCCGTGACGGTCTCGATGGGCCAGAGCAGCGGGTTTATAGGCATGTCGATTTCTCCTCTTGCGCTGGGGAGCCGGACCGAAGCCCGGCCCCCCGATGATCTCCTTGCTGGCTTAGAAGCCGTGGAAGGTGCCTCTCCAGTCGAGGGAAGCGACACCGAAGATGTGTCTCACCCGGTAGAAGACGTTGTCGGTTGCGAAGTCGCCCTCGAACGGGCTGATGGGTCCGCCACCGATGTTCACCTTGTCCGACGCCTTCATGCAGATCTCCGGGTTCTCGTGTCCCGCCAGATGTGCATAGCCGAGCGTGGCGATGTCGTTGGGGTCGGCGAACAGGTACCAGCCGGTGAGCCCTGCGCCGTTCGCGTTGATGGACTGGAGCCACGGCTCCACGATCAGCGTCAGGCCCATCCCCGAGACCACGTTCGCGGTCGGGCTGGCCCTGAAGACTCCGCCAGCGTCATCCGTCCACATCTTGTGAGTGGAGGTGATGATCTGCTTGGCCGTCATCTCCAGAGCCGGCGGAACCACCAGGTACTTCATCGGGTTCTTGAGGGGCATCCCGCTGAGGCTCGTCAGCGCCGCCATCATCTCCAGCGCCGTCTCCAGCGTTGCGATGGTGAGGGGTCCGGCGACGGAGTTGATGAGGTTCTGGTAGAGCGCCCCGCCGACTCCCTCAACGTGCGCCCCGATGTCGCCTGCGTACTCGTTGATCGCCAGGGAGTGCTCCGTGTTGGCGGCAGCCCGGGCGTAGTCGTCGGGCGTACCCTTCAGCGCGTTCAGGTCGTCGTTCACCAGCGTCTCCCAGCTGATGTCGAACTGCTGCCCACGCTTGAGCACCTCGATCTCGTAGTTGACCTGCTGCTTCTTGCTCGCCCGGTACTCGCCCTTCTCGTTCACCACTGGCAGGACGTTATCCCCGCCATAGGTGGCGAAGTCGAAGGCTTTCCGGAAGTCCGGCACCGTTGGCCGGGACTTGAAGTACGGCTTCCAGAGCGGGTCAATCGCCTTGTAAGCCGACACCAGCTTCCGGTCTAAGACATCGCCGAAGTAGGTGGCGAAGTCCGTGGTGACGATGGCCTCCTGAAGGAAGAACTTGGCTCGGTGCGCTGCGAGACCACGAGCGTTGCTGAGGAGGTCCACACACTCCTTCAGCCTGCGTTCGTAGTCAGGTGCCTTTGGTTGATCGCTGAGGACGCTCCAGCCATCTATGCCCTCAACGAGTGTCATCAGTTCGTCTGGCATTTCAGCCCTCCATTTCAGCCGGCGGCGGTTGCTTCCTCCGCCGGAGTTGATACCTCTTCGGTCTGTTGCTCGTCTTCCGGGACGAACTTGAGGTACAGCGCGGCGGTCTCAGGGGTGAGTCCACCGTCTGCCGTCTTGGCACCGGTCTCATTGCTCATGACAGGCGTGACGTTGAGGATCTTGAGTGAGTCGACGATCAGCCGGAGGCCCGCCTCGCTGAGGGGGATGTCTCGGCTTCCATCTCCAAGCTCATTGCCGTCAGCGTCTTTCGCCCTCCATACAAGGCCGCCGGGCGGTCCCATTCCAACCTCTGTGCCGCAGTTGCCGCACTTGACCGCCGCGTAGTGCGGGAGCGGATCAAACGGACCCTTCCCCCGGCACACGGGGCAGCCGGTGTTGATGTTCCTACAGACCAGAGGCTGGAACAGGACCATCTCTTCGTCGCTGAATCCGAGCGCTTCTTTCAGGTTCCCGATCAAGCGGTGTGTGAGGATGTTGCCCTGGTTCGGCAGTATCCCCGACAGCGTGAGCCGCTCCATCAATGTCAGTTCCATCAGTACCCCTCCTCAAGGGTGCCGTCCTACGCGACGGCTGCGTGCACATCCACGAACCGGATACCGAAGCCGACCACGTCAGCGAGCGGGATCGTTCCCACTACGCCGGTACCGGCCTTGCCGTCGTCGTAGCCCACGCTCTCCGGGTTGGCCGCTGCGATTAGGGCGTCGACCGGTCCAGCGGCTTGGGCAACGTTCAGCCTCCATGCGTGAAGGCTCGCCGGAGCGCCAATCAAGCCACTTCCGACGTACATGCCTTGCGCCATGAAAACGATCTTGCCCGCGGCTTCTGCGCTGGTGACGTAGATGCCGCCCTCGAACGGGGTGATGATCCCGCCATTCAGAAGGTTCGCAGCATCCACGTTGATCCAGGACCCGAAGCCGTAGAGGCCGCCGGTCTGGGCGGCTGTCAGGTGCGCCTCGATGTAGCCACCGACGCCTTCCGACGCGCCACCAGCCAACGTGGTCCGGAGGTTCAGCCCGAAGCTGCCGGAGGTCACGGTCTTGAACATCCGGCCTTCGCCACCGATCCACGGCGGGTCCCGGTGGACCTTGACCGCTATGGTCTCTTTCAGCCCCCCGGTGATCGCCCCGAGGGCCATGCCGAACGGGACGTTGAGGGCGACGTTGCTGATCTTGCTCACGACGGCGGGGGCGGCCTTGCTGATGTAGATCTGGTCGCCGCCCAAGACAGCGCTTCCACCGGCATCGTCCTGTGCGAACACGTCGATGCACCAGATGCCCTCGGTGTCGAGGACCACTCGGTCTCCGGCCACCGCGGGCGATGCCCCTACGACCACACCCACGCCGTTCTCGTCGCCGCCAACGCCCATACCGAAGAATACGGGGTCACCGTTGTCGGCCATGCCGTCCGCGTGCGTCGGGTGGTTGAGGTCGCTCTCAAGCAGGGCGATGTGCCGACCTTCGCCCGTGCTGGATATCTGGTCCCCCAGTGTGCAAACGTCGGCTACTGGGAATTCGCCAAAAGCTGGCATTGGTTTGCCTCTCTCTCAGTACCGGGATTTCGTCCGGCTATTGCCATGGTTCCTGTTGTTCCGCTGCTCAGCGGCTCTTGACGAGGTCTTCGAGTTCCCCGTCGGTTGCGTCCGGGTAGAGATGCTTCATCGACTCCCGGAGCGCTGCCTTGTCGGTCTCAGCATCGGGCTGCGAAGCCCCCATGCCCTTGACCTTGCCGGACTCCGCGAGTTCGCCTACGAATGTCTCCATCTCCTTGATGGCGGCCTCGATCTCGTCGGCACTCACGGCATCGGCGAACCGTTCGGTCAGGCGCGTCTTCGCGGCTTCGGGGAGTACCGCCTCGGCGATGGCCTTGTCGATGATCGACTTGGCTTCTGCCTTGGCTACCTCTTCCTTGGCCTCTGCGAGCGCCGTCACGGCGGCTTCTTTCTCGGTGGTCAGGGCTTCCAATTGCCCCTCGAGTTCTGTGACCCGAGCCTCGGTCTCACTCATCTTCTGTGCCTCCTTCAAGGCCAGTACTGATGCCTCGTCTGCGATGGCCTTGACCAGGTCGGGGCGCCGTTCCCTCAACTGGTCGACGCTCATCAAGAAAACGTCATGTTCGTGGACCGCCTCGTACATGGTGACGATGCCCCCTGCGCCGGGGTACGTCACGAAGTCAACGGACCTGACCGACACGATCTGCTCCATGATGGTGGTCTTCGTACCTTCGATCTCGCCCTCTTCGCCGATGCCCTCTGCAAAGATGCTGATTCCCATCTCGGACAGGAGACCGTGGTCCCGCAACTCTGAGAGCTTGGCCTTCAACCACCCTTCAACGATCACGGCCTCGGCGATGACCTCGCCATCCGGCCCGATACGAGGGTTGGACAGATTGCCCACCCAGTCCCGGATGTCCCGCTCCGGACGCTGTTCGTCTTCCGCCTCTGTCGGGTGGTTCGCGAACATCTTCACTTCGTCGAACTTGCCGACATCCCGTGCCAGCATCTCGGCCGGGTAATAGAACGCCTTCGAGGAGTTGAACCCCGGCCGAATCACAACGACTGTGGCGATACCCTTCCCGTCAACCGCAGCCTCGGTCATCGGGATCGTGTCCCGCAGTAGCCTTCTCACGTCGGCCTCCTTGATCCAGCGGGGCATGTCTTCCCGCTCGACTCCGAGCTTTCGATACTCGGTCCTGATCTTCCGCTTCACGGCTGGCAGGTCCGCCTCTGGGATTCGCACAGGGTTGCCCCGGAACCCGCCAGGAGAGAGCGCAGCGGAAGCCGCACCGAGCTGGCGCCGTGTGACCTTCTTCTCAGGTGTCTCCCACAGACGCAGCTTCCAAGTGCTGGACTTCTCAGCGTCGGGGACATATGCGTACGCGGCGGCCGGGAACTTCACACCGTCCTCGGTCTTCGCCACATCCTGTTCCCGCAGCCACTCGAGGGCGGTGGTCGCTTCCGCGACGGCCTGCTGAACTGTGGCTTCGTCAGGCGCTGTGTCAGCCTGGAACAATGGAGAGCAGCGGGGCAGGATCGCCAACTCGGTCGCGGAGGCTTCCACCAGCCTCTGGCCGGTCTCAGCGATCAGTTCGCCGTACAGCGTCCGCAGCGTGTCAATGCTCACCGTGTTCTCCTTAGCCAGCCTTGACGATGCCGCGACCCTCGCACTCTGGGCATGTCTTGGGCTTGCCGGACTTCGTTGTGAGGGGCGCACCCCCGCATGTCGGACACTCCTTGAACCCCAATGCCAGTAGTCCCATCTCGGGTCTCCTTCCGCTGTTGTTTGATCCCCTGAAACGAAAGAGAGGGCAGGCCCAGGTTTCCCCGGAACTGCCCTCGTTGTCGGTAAGGCTAAGAGCGGTTTTCGCTACCTCAGAGTTGGACCTTCTCCCTCACCCGTTCGATTCGTGTCGGCTGGTAGTCGTGCATGATCACCGTGATCTCGCCGAATGGGACCTTGCGGATCTCCTCGATCAAGCGAGACTCCTTCGTCGTGAGCGTCGCGGCTACTGTAACAGGCTTGCCGTCCGGCGTACTCATGCCGCATCCTTCAGCATGACGGGGGCGAGAGCACACCGGCAATTCGGATGTGCAGTCGGCCGTTCGTGGCCGGATGAGAACACATGGTCCAGTGGCACGACGCCCTCCGCTTCGTTGGCCTCGCATATCTCGCAGGGGTTGAACGTCACCCACCGCTTGCCCGTCACGCCCATGTCCTTCGACCTGTCCATGAATGACTGCTCCAGCGCGTCGGCAGACTCGGTACGAGCAATGGCCGGGGCACGGTTCGCCTTCATATCGGTGAACGTCTTGCGGATGTCTGCCGTCAGCCCCGGCACGCCGCGCTTGTTCTTGATGCCGTCGCCGATCACCCTTGCTAGCCGCCGCCGCGTCTCTTCGTCGATACCCTTCACTGCCTGAGCAGCGTGACGGTTGGCGTACCGGACAGCCTGCTCCATCGGAGGCCCCTCAAACGGCAACGTGAAGGCCGAGAGGTTGCCCCGGCCCCACGCGATCATCTGAGCGGAACCTGCCAGATAGCCCTCCGTCGAATGGCCAGCCACGGTCGCAGTCAGTGACTGGCTGAACGCGTCAATGATGGGGTCGAGCAGGTCAGTGATCTCGGACATGCTATTCCTGTGCCACCAGGCTGTAGTACAGCAGCGCTATCGCCTCTTCCGGTATCGCCTCTTCCAGGGCGCTGAAGTACGCCCGCATGTCCCGCTGCAAGCTACGCTCCCGCTTCTGGTTCCTCGGCTCGTTCTGGTTCGCCGGTATCTGCGCTTCCAGTAGCGTCATCGCCCACTGGCCCACTGCCTTCGCTGCCGCGCTCTGGAGCGCCGTCTCCATCAGGCACAGGGCCTTCCGTGCCTCCGACGTATCCAGCACCGGCGCAGGAATGGCAGGGTATACGGATGAGGCCGTGCTCATACTCCCTGCGTCCCGTTCCCTCGCACCACCCGCACGTCGTCCTCTTCGTGGCTGTGTCCGTTTCGGCTGTCATCGGGCTGTACTCCTCTTGCGATAACCTCGGCCAATCGTATGAGTCGCGCGAGCTGGCGGGGGTCTGCTCCGCTTTCCGTAGTGGCATCGCCGGTGCCTTCGAGTTCGTCAAGGGCCACCTGCACATCGTCAACACCGGAGACCAAGAGGCCCTGCTGCTTCATGTCCCGGAGGTCTGCGAACCCGGGGAACACTGCGGCCATCTTCTGGATGTTGTTCGCCAATAGACCGGCATCCTCCGGAGAGATGGCCGGGAAGTCCCGATCGATGTACATGGCGTCCACCGGTATGCCGTTCTGCGCCATGACGTACTGGTCGATCTCGTTGAAGGTCCCGGTCCACAAATCCTGATAGACCTGAATTTGCTTCTGTACCGGGAGTGCGACGGTCTTCGCGGTAGCCCAGTTGCCTATTGAGATATCGCCGAAGTACGGCTCGGGGAAGCCGACCGCCGAGATAACCTGCAGCTTCAGCATCCGGGCATCCTGATTGGCGTTCCCGGCCTGTGAGTTCGGACTGTACGGAGTAAGGTCTACGCCCTCGTTTTCTACAAAGACGCTAGCAGCCTTCGGGGAGTCATCGTGGAGAGCGTTCCGGAGCGTGTCGACGGCCGCCTGTCCGCCCTTGACCTTGCCCTTCCAGGCGAACCGGGACAAGGCCAGCATGATCGCAGCGCGGGAGGCTAGGAATCGGCGGTGAAGGAAGATCCACAACAGCGCCGGCAAGAGCAAGGAGTTCCCCCGCTGGCCGATGGAGTTGATAGCCAGGTGAAAGACAACGGCGTCTTCGGCGTCCCCAGTGGACCGGACTTCTGAGCCGTCCGAGCCCTTGGCCGGTTCGTTCGTCTGATTCATCGCGGATCGGTAGTAGGCAACGCCTTGCTTGCCCTGGGCGTTCGTCCACGTCCGCTGGTAGAACTTCACGTCCTCAGCATCGTCGGGGTCTGTGATGAAGGCTGTGATCTCCAGCGGGTCGATGCGCCGGATGCGGGCGTTCTTCTGAGCGTCGACGAACACCGCGAAGAAGATTTCGCCGTCGGTGAGGACGCGATCCGATGACTTCCGCTGTCCCGCAGACGACAGAACGCCCCGGTTCTCTGGCGCAAGCCAGAACTTGTCAACAACTTTCTTGGCTGCTTTGTCGGGCACGTCGAAGGTCATGCCAGTACCGAAGGCATATGTGGTCCAGAGCCTGATGGACTGTACGCCGAGTGGATCGCGGGCGCCATATACGCGGGCCTGCGCGACGGACTCCTTGCGTTCTGCGTCGGTTTGACCGCCCGGAGCGACCTGCTGCCCGAGCCTTAGCCAGCCCTGATCCTCAAGGGCGAGCATTTCCTCTGTCTGCCGACTTGCCTCGATGATCTCCACGCGCAGGGGTGATGCCGGATGAACGATCAGGTTGCCGCGGGCATCGTAGAGCTCTGGAAGTTCTGGCATCACCGATCCTCATCCCATGCGAAACGGCTCATCACGCGGCGCTCAAAGGCGCAGAGCCACTCATGCGACCGCTGCCTCTTCGTCGGCCGGATGGTGGCACCGCACGTCGGACACGGGCGCCGGGCCCGCGCCCTATCAGCCTCACGGCGTTGCTTGCCCTTCATAGGTCTATGTCCAATCCGAGCGCGGCCATGGTGTCGTACTCGTACACCACATCCTGCTCTTCGGCTACGGTCAAGTATCGTAGCGCCTGTGTCGTTGCGTCAACCATGTCATCATGCGGGGCCGTCGGAAACCCGCAGAGCTGCTCGAGGTAATTGAAGAGCCACGGCGCAGAGCGGGGCAAGAACACTCGGCCTGCCTCCAGCAACGGCGTGATCGAGTTGACCCGAGCCTCCTTGTCGCCCACCACCTTCTGAGGCAAGATCGGCATCCGTGTTTCCCGCTGAAGCTCCTGAACGAGCGACTGCCCAGAAGCTGCGTCCTCAATGAGAACAGCGTGGGCACGGTCCTTTTCCCACATGGCCTGGACGAGCCGCTTCAGTTCCGGAAACTCCATGCGCTCGTTGACGAGGTCGAGCAGGTAGATGCGGTTAGATGTCACGCCCCATACGAGGCCGGCCGACGGGTCGTTCGTCTGGTTCTTCTTGAACGCCGTGTCCCAGCTATGGACGATCCGATCAACGGCTGGCCGCTCATCGTAATACTGGAACCACTCCCGCTTGATGATGTTGCCCGCAGCGACTACCGGGTTCCCTTGATACAGACTCGTGAAGGCGCGCGTGCCGAGGGTGGCTCGTCTCGTCTTGAGGAACTCTACGGGATACCGTTCAGGCCAGAGTGCGTTGCCATCCTCGTCCAGGGCTGGTAGGTGTAGAACCTCCCACTGTTCACCGTCGCCCTCTGCGGCCTTGAGCAATCGACCGACCAGGTCGTCAGCGTGCCAGCGCGTCATGACGACGATGATTGCAGCGTCGGGGCCAGAGCGAGTCAAGAATACCTGCGTGTACCAGTCCCATGTCTTCTGCCGGATGGTGGCGCTACCCGCTTCCTCAGCATCCTTCACCGGATCGTCGATGATGCCAATATCGAATCCTCTGCCGGTCAGGCCACCACCAACACCGACGGCGTAATACTTTCCACCACTGGTCGTCTCCCACTCCTGAGCCGCCTGCCGTTCTGTCTTCGGACCGGTGCGCTCCCGGACACCGGGGAACACCCTTGCCATCGCGCGGTCGTTGAACACGGTCCTGGCGCTGCGTGAGGAGACGAGTGCGATGGACTCCGCATAGCCCGCCTGTACGATCTGCGCCTCGGGATGCCTGCCCAGATACCAGCACGGGAACCGGACGGACACCACCTCTGTCTTCCCGTGGCGCGGAGGCGTGATGACGATCAGCCGCTTCAACTCGCCGCGGTCGATAGCCTCAAGGCGGTCTGCGAGCTTGCGAAGGTGCCACGGGTCAAGGAACCCCGGCATCGTGTACTGGCTGAAGGCGATCAGGTCGTGACGTGACTGGCGCAGCTTCAGCAGGTGATCCGCTGCCTGATGGGGCTGGATGGCCGTCGTCACTGCTTCGCCGCCTTCCGTCGCTGCGGCCACTGGCTGATCGTCATCGTTCGGTTCTTCACGTTGGTGCGGAACGGATTGACGTCGTGCTTGGGCGAGTTGGGCAACGGCGGCATGGGCTTGTCGCAGTTCATGCACCTACCTGGGCTCTCTGGGCCGTTCGGCTCTGCGTACTCAATGCGGAGGTGGGCGCAGGGCTTCACCCTTTCTCATCCTCTGCAGGGAGATGGGCGTCGGTTATGTCCCTGGTAACTGGAGCGCCGTCTATCCACTCCACCACCTCAGCGTCTCCTTCCTCACTGCGCCGCGCAGGCTCACCGACGACTTCGTGCATCTTCTGAATGTTCGTCGAGCCACTTCGTGAGCACCCGTCCCTCTGAGGAGTCGGCGGCCCACGTTGAGTGAGCCTCACCAGAAGAATAGCCAACAGAGACAAAATCGTCGCCCTTTCCAGTGCTCACAACGATGCTTACGACCTGGTCGAAGTTGATCCACAGTTCCTCGCTAATTCGGGTCAGCATGTCTCCTCCCTTATTGCTCCGCGCAGACCGCGTACGCCGTCATCGTCCACGACACCCCAGAGCGAGCACGAGCATCATCGTGAACAAGCAGATTGCGAACGTTCTCATCAGGTCCTCCCTATCGTGGATGCGTCTCGGTGGCCAGTATCAGGCAGATGAAGAACACCGCCAGCGCCAGCAGCGCGACCGTCGTGCGCCAGTCGGGGAGTCGGGGCATCACGCGAGTAGCCCTTTCGCTCGGCCCTCTCGTATGCCTTCGACGGTGTGGTGAATCTCCGTGTGGTGTTTGCGACACAGCCCACAGCCGTTCACTGGGTCGTCGGTCCCACCCTTGCCCTTTGCCTTGAGGTGGTGTGCGTCTACTGACGGCGCTTCACACCAAATCCACCGGCACACCGGGTCACGTAACAGGACAGCTTCCCGAAAAGATCGACGGCTCGCCCGGTGCTTCGGCGTCTCAGCCCGTATCGGCTTCGTGCTGCGTCTCAGGGGCTTCGTCCCCGGAGCCAGCCCTGTGCGGCGAAGTATGGGCGTCCTACGCAGGCTCACTGACGACCTCGCTGGCTTTCTTGATGCGGGCGGCGAGGGAGTTGCCCTCTACGCATTTGGGATAGTCGCAACCACTCGATGCAGTCCTTGACGAGGCGCAGGTCACCAAGGATCACGTTGACGTAGCCGATATGGTCCGTGAACAACTGCACGCGCACGTCGTCTCTGCCACTCTCAGCGAACTGTTCCTGCGCGCCTAGCCTATCGTGGAAATCTACGAACCGCTCAATCGCTGTCATGTCTCCCCCCTATCCCACGTCCGGGCCTTGCACTTCGGGCAGCGAGTCGGGCGCTCGCCCTTGGTCAGCCATTCATGCCCG
>SDBU01003301.1_pt1 | contig 20599 bp, 20 predicted proteins | sample 2277071 | NCBI WGS metagenome assembly SDBU01 (sample SAMN10397929, study PRJNA504765) | marine sediment metagenome | isolation source: marine sediment core GS08_GC12, 126 cmbsf | place: Arctic Ocean: Gakkel Ridge, Loki's castle | collected 2008
ACAAAGAAAAGATTAGCGTTCCACCACCCTCAACCATTAGCTTCCTTACACCTAAATCATACAGGATACTCATTGTCTTCTTAAGATTCACCATCTTCTTGCCCAAAATATAAACTTGGGCTTTTTTCTTAAGCTGTTCTATTTTCTTTTTTGGGGTTTGGGTTGTTGTAAAAATAACTTTTAATGTATCACCTTTGCCAAGAAAGTCACCATTGAGTTTTAGTTTAGTGGCATTAGAAACTATTCCCACCTTAATGGGTTCTGGCGCTTTGCCTAACTTGACTCTTCTTTTCTGTCTTTCTTTTGTTTTAACAAGAAGTTTTGGGTCATCTTGAATCAAGGTATTACCACCCACCATTACCGCATCAGCGATAATCCTGTGTTCATACATCATCTCTTTATCATCATTAACAGCAATCTCTATCTGCTCTTTTTTGTAATTGCTCAATTTTCCATCTAACGACATTGCTGTGCTTAAAAAGACGAAGGGTCGTTTATTTGTTTTTTTCTTTTTCATATCTTCATTCTAACAAAAAACCGCCTTTTTGGCGATTAGTTCAATAAAAAGTACGTGTCAACTAAGCTCCCCAGGTGGTACGATTTTCGAACATTTGGGTGGTTAAATGCGATAAAGGATGTTGATATTTTATTTAAACAATCACTAAAGTTACTAATTATTAAATAAAAAAACGGGCTCAAACTAAATTGTTATTATTGCCCTTTTATTAATCCCAGTAAGCCATAGGATCTCTCCAGCCTGGATAATACTTATCGAGCCAAGCTTCTGCGATCATATTAGCTTCGTTGGGTTTTCTAGGCAGGGGGTGATCAAAATGGTGTATTATCTTATCGCAATCTTTAATATCGATAGCAGTAACACCTTTCTCTTCACCCATCTCAAAGTCTTCTCTGTATCCAAATCTCTTACTAAGCTCCATAAAAGCACGTCTTTTGCGCCAGTGGGCCTCATAAAAGATAACTGCCCTTTCTTGTCCTTTCTCGTCTATAAGTTGAGAAAATAGTGTACGTTTAGTCGGGACTCTTTTCCATCCTGGTGGTAACTCAACGTATTGGAAGAGGGAGTCTCCTTCTACAATTTCACCAAACTTTACGCCAAATAACTCTAAGATAGACTTTAACTCTAAGATAGACTTTTCGTCGTGGCCAAAACAACCTCTTATCTCTATTGGTAGCGTTGTGCTACCAATAAAAGATTGTTGTCCCTCTTCTTCCAGATGCTCAACTGCTTTTCCCCAGCCAAATTTCCTAGCATATTCCAAAAATGGTTCGCGATCTTCTTCAAACTGCTTTTGAGTATTAACAGGCGCTCGCTTACCATTATCTTCTATTCCACTTTTACTCATTTCATTAATACCTCCGTGTATCTTTATGCTTTTTAAAATAACCAACTACATTATATCACCATCTAACCAAAAAGTCAACCTTTTCAGACTGACTAGTACGTGTCAACTAAGCTCCGGGGGCGTGACTCGAACACGCAACCATCTCGTTAACAGCGAGCCGCTCTACCATTGAGCTACCCCGGAATAGTAATTCTTAATTATATTCAAAAATTAAAATATATCAACACTTAATCTTATTGAAAATTGAAAATTAAAAATTCATTAGACATTAAAAATTAAAAACTTTACTTATATCCTTCTAACTTATTTAATTTTTTATGAACTCTAATTTTTTCTAAAGCTCTTGCCTCGATCTGTCTAATCCTTTCTCTAGTCACCCCAAATTCTTTTCCTACTTCTTCTAAAGTATGACTAATGCCATCTTCCAAGCCAAATCTCATAGAGATTATTCTCCGCTCTCTTGAAGTTAAGTCCTCTAAAATTTCATTTTGATACTTACGGAGCAAGCTTCTCCCTGCCCTTAAAGCCGGGGAAGGGGTTTTTTTATCTTCCACGAATTCCCCTAAAACACTATCTTCACCCTCATCCCCTACTGGCGTATTTAAAGAAATAGCTTCTTGAGAAACTCTCATAATATGATGAACTTTAGACACATCAATTCCCATCTCTATAGCAATCTCGTCTGGCAAAGGCTCTCTACCTAAATCTTGCAAAAGCCGACGCCGCACTTTCATAAATTTAGACAAAATTTCTGCCATATGAACAGGAATTCTGATTGTTCTTGATTGATCAGCAACAGCCCTGGTAATTGCCTGCCTAATCCACCAAGTAGCGTAAGTGGAAAACTTATATCCTCTTCTCCAGTCAAATTTCTCAACTGCTCGAAAAAGGCCAAGATTCCCTTCTTGAATTAAATCTAAAAGAGTTAAATTCGGACTTCTGCCAACATATCTCTTGGCAATTGAAACCACTAACCTTAAATTAGCATTAGCCAGTCTTTTTTTTGCTTCTTCGTCTCCTTTTTCAATTCTTCGGGCTAAATCTTTTTCCTGGGCAGCGGTTAATGGAGAAACCTTCCCGATTTCTTTTAAATACATTTGAATAGAATCAATATGGGTTTTTAAAGGTTTCGCACCCTTCTTCGCTGAAACAGGAACCAAAAACTCTCTTGTTTCTTTAACATCTACTCCTTCATGGTCTAATGTGTCATAAAGTGATTCTAAGGTTTCAGGGTCTCCAGCAATATCTGGAAAAGCTGACAAGACCTCTGAGTAAGTAACAAACCCTCTTGACCTCCCTCTTTGGGTAAGTTCTTTTACTTTTTCTGAATCCAAGACCACTTTTTTTAAAGCGCGCCTTATTTTTATTACTCTTTTTTTTAGTGACTTCTTTTTCTTTTCTGCTTTAGGTTTAATAATTTTCTTTTCTGCTTTTTTCTTTTTTAAAACCGTTTTTTTCTTCTTATCCTGCTCTGTTTTTTTTATTTTTTTAACTACCTTTAAAACTGCCTTAACATGTTTTTTAACTTTAGGTTTTGTTAAAGGTTTTCTTATGGTTTTACTTTTTTGGTTCTTTTTTATTGTCATTTAATTGTTTTGATAATTTATGAAACTCTTTTGTTAAAAGATTGACCTTTTCTACATCTTTTTCTTTTTCTTTCAACTTAATTTTTTTAGAAATATTATCTAATTCTTCTTTAACTTTAATTGTTTGAACCTCAAGAAGACAAATATTTATTTCTTGTTCTAGATCAGCATCTTTACTTTCCATTTCAGTTATAAAGCAAAGCTGGTCCAGATAATCGCTTAACTCCTGGTTATCACAGGTTTTTTTAAAAAAATCAGGATCTTTTTTTAAACTTAGCAAAATTTCTTGAGTTTGAGAAGTAAAAAAAGGAAAATATTCTTGCTTAATAAGAGAAATAGCTTTGGGGTTCTTTAATATTAAAAAAATAATCCTCTCTTCTAGAATTTCTTTTTTTGTCCTGGATTTCTTTTCTTTTGCTTGGGGATCTTCTTTTGAGTAAATATCGACTACCCCCTTCTGCTTAATCTTCTTCATCTCAATTTCCACATCTTCTTCTTTCACTTTTAATTTTTCTGCTAATTTTTGTGTCCAATGCGACTGCTCTATTTTATTAGGAATTATCTTTATTATCGGTAAAAGAATCTTAGAGATTTCTTTTTTCCCTTCTGGCGTCTCGGCATCATGCCGGCCAAAGGTAGTTTCAAAATAAAAATCTAAGATACTTTTAGTTGCGCCAGTTAATTTTTTCCATTCTTCTGGATTCTGAGCAGTAATATCTGCCGGATCCTTGCCTTCAGGCATTACTACTACCTTAATATTAAATCCTTGCGACTGGGCCAAATCAATCCCTTTTTTAGTAGCTGAATCGCCGGCAATATCCATATCAAAAGCAGTAATTAAATTTTCAGAATATCTTTTAAGAATAACTAACTGATAAGGGGTTAGGGCAGTACCAGAAGTAGCCACTACATTCTCTATTCCAATCTGATGAGACATAACAACATCTGTTTGTCCCTCAACTAAGATACAAGCGTTTTTATTCCTAATCGCCATTTTTGCCCTATTTAAGCCATAAAGAATTCTACTCTTATCATAAAGCAAAGTATTAGGGGTATTCACATATTTTGCCACATCTTCTTTTTTGCCAAAAATTCTTCCAGTAAAACCCACTACCTGGCTATTAAGATCAAAAATTGGAAACATTATCCTCCCTCGAAACCTGTCATAAGATCCTTTTTCTTGCTTCCTTACTGCTAAACCAGCTTTAATAATTTCCTCTCTTGTATAGTTTTTACTAATTAAAAAATTAGACAGGCTTTCCCAGTTGTCAGGAGCATAACCTAAACGCCATTCTTCTATTGAGGACTCGTTTATCCCTCTATCTAAAAGGTATTTCTTTGCTTCCTGCCCAGTTTTACTCTCAAGTTGTCTCTGAAAAAACAAACCAGCTAATTCGCATATTTCGTATAAGCGCTGCCTTTCTGTTCTTATTTTAGGATCTTGTCTTCTTAGTTCTACTCCTGCTTTCTGGGCTAAAAGCCGAAGAGCATCGCCAAACTCTATCCCTTCAATTTTCATCACAAATTTAAAAACATCACCACCGATCCCACAAGCCCCAAAACAATGCCAGGTCTGGCGAGCTGGAGAAACAAAAAAAGAAGGTTTTTTCTCTGAATGAAAAGGGCAAGGGGCTCGATAATTCGCCCCCACTTTTTGTAATTTGATATAACTGCCAATAACTTCCACTATGTCCAACCGATTTTTAACTTCTTCAATAGGCGAAGTAATCATTTATTTTATTATCATTTTTCTTCCTTTCTTTGCCAAACATCAACTTGAGGAAAAGGAATTTCAATATTTTCCTTATCAAAAGCAATTTTTATTCTTCTTCTTAATTCTCGAGCTACTCCCCACTGCTTTAAAGGCATGGTTTCGCCTAAAATCTTAACAATAACAGCAGAATCAGCAAATTCATCTATGCCCATTACTGTTGGAGCAGAAAAAATAGCTTCTTTCCATTCCTTGTCTTCGGATAATTCCTGACCTACCTTGTTTATAACAACAGTTACTTTATCTATATCTTCCTTATACGCCACTCCGATCTTAATATGGACTCGAGAAAATGTCTGAGTCATATTGGAAGCAACCTTAATTTCTCCATTGGGAATATGATGAACCTGCCCTTCAATATCCCGAAGGATTGTTTTTCTTAAAGTAATATCCTCTACACTACCACTGACTCCGGCAATTTTAATAACATCGCCTACTCGATATTGATTCTCTAGCATAATAAAAAGCCCGGCTAAAAAATCCCTGATAATATATTGAGCGCCAAAACCTATAGCAATTCCCATAACCCCAGCACCAGCAATTAAAGGTCCGATATTAACCCCAAATTCAGATACAATCATTAATGCTGCCATTACCCAAATCACCACACTTAAAGTACTATTAAAAATTCTAATCAAGGTGTCCTCTCTCTTTTTTTCTGCCTCTGGATCTTTAGCAACCTGATCTGGTTTAATTAAACTCCTAATGGCCTTATCAATAAACAACTTAACCACTCGGCTCAAAATAGCAGCGCCAATTAAAATAGCAACAATCTTAAAACCATGATCAAAAAACCAAGGCTCTATTTTAGAAATAATATTTTGAAAATCTATTTGTATATCCATATTTTTTAAAGCTATTACTTACCTTATTACTAAAATTATGTTTTGGCAATAACAAAAGCAATTGCTAATAAAATAACTATTTTTTATTTTCAAGTGAGCGAGGGAAATACAAGTGAGTAATCTCATTTGTATTTCAGAGCAAACGAAGAAAATTTACTTAATTTAGGGGAATATTATATTCTATTTGATTAATGTTTTCACCTTTAATAATTTTTTCTACCATTTCTATTTCTTCCAAAAGCCCTTCTATTAAATCATAATCTTTAGCTTCTTCATAACTAACCCATTTATAATCAATATTCTCCTCGTCTAATTCTACCTCCCCTGCCTTATAATCACAATAATAGCTTAAGATTATTGCTGGTGTGCCATCAGGAATAATGAAGGGTTTCAACCCCTGGCACGGAGGCCCGGTATAAGGGTTTTAAACTTTTTAGCTTACAGGGGCACGGGGTTTTCACCCTAAATTTGTTCGTTCGCTCGGAAATGCCAAATAAATTTGTCATTTCTCTCGCTTCGCTCACAAATAAAAGCAATATCTAAAAGGTATTTTAGTTTTCCTACCTCTAAATTCACCTCCTCTTTAATCTCTCTTCTTAAAGATTTTTCTATAGCAAAATACCAATGGTTAGAAGTAGTTTTCGGCAGATCAGTATAATCATCTGTTTCCATCCCACCGCCTGGAACAGTCCATTTGCCTGGAAACGATTTTTTATTCAGGCTCCGGCGGATAATTAAATACTTGCCCTGTTTTTGGATAATAGCAGTAGAGGTAATCCTATGCAATTCTTTGTTTTTAATTTCCATAAAAATGAAAAACTCAAAAATTAAAATTTTTTAAAGGAAAATAGCGGCTAAGCCCAAGAAAACAAGGAAGCCTAAAACATCAGTAATAGTAGTAATAAAAATAGTGGCTGAAGAAGCGGGATCTTTTCCTAAACGATGCATTAGTAAAGGAATAATCGTACCAAAAATTCCAGCTACCATTAAGTTAACAGTCATTGCTACCGACAAAATTAGGGCGAGTCTTACGCCCTGGCCAAGGAATAAAATAACGCCGGTGATAATAATACTGTTAATAACGCCGTTAATAAATCCAGCTACCATTTCATTGCGTAAAATTCGCCAAACAACAAGAGGATTAATTTGTTTCAAGCTTATTTCTCGAACTAAAATAGCTAAGGTTTGAGTAGCGGCATTACCTCCCATTCCAGCCACTATCGGCATATAAACTGCTAATAAAATATATTTGGATATAGTTTCATCAAAAAGTCCAACAATAGCAGCAGCTAAAAAACCAGTAGCCAGATTTAAAATCAACCATTTATAGCGCGCTTTTACTTTTCCTAAGATTGAATCTGAAGCCTGCTCTTGACTAGAAACACCAGCAAAATTATATAATGATTTTGTTTCTTGATCATTTAAAAAACGTAACATATCATCTGAATAGATAATTCCTAGAACATTGTTGTCTTCGCCGATAACCGCAATTTTGGTATGAAGATGAGAATGAAAAAGATCAATAATCTCTTTATAATGAGCATGGGATTCCACCTTAGGAATATCACGAACATATTTTTTAGCTTTTTCATTCCCTCGAGCTAGACCTAATACATGACCAGGCAGATAACCAGTTAAACGGCCTTGGCGCATCACTAATATTATTGGTAACCGACCCGTTCTTTTTTCATGAACTTTAAATTGCTTAGCTACTTCGATAATATTGTCATCATCATTAACTTGAATATAATTTAAACTCATTAACCCGCCAGCACTCTCTGGACTGAATTTAAGCAATAAATCAATGTCTTTTTGCAATTCTTTTTTTAAGCCAATAATTATTTTATGCTGTCTTTTTTTAGGAAAAACCCTAATGATATCAGTGGCCTCATCAGGGTCTAAATGTTCAAGTAGTTGGATTATCTCTTCTTTAGGCAAGGCAAAAAGAATCTCCTGCCTCATATGCTTAGTTAGTCTTAAAATAATTTGAGCCCGAAGCTCAATAGGCAATCCTTGAAAAATATTTAACCGCTCTTTATGACGGAAACAAATATTATGAATTATTTTTTCAACTTCGTTATTTTGCATGTGTTTAAACAGATTCTCTCAATAAAGTATTTTAACTTATTTACTACTAGATCTACTTCCTATTTTTTCTTTATAAGATATAAGTGAATTTAAATTTTTACATCTCAACATAAGCCTCTTTTATTCCTTCCTCTAATTTTAATCCTAACTGCTTAATAACTGTCTCTATTTTTTCTTTATTAGTATCCCTATCACTTGATCTAATTTCAACAAAGTTTCCTATATCTATCATTTTGCCATCTTCTATTTTAACAACCTTATCAATAGAGAACACTACTCCGTTTAATTGATACAAGGTTCTCTCTTTTTGGATTGTTTTTCTTTTTTCTCCATAAATATTAAGAAATGCTTCTTCAGTATCGTTGTCTATCTCAAACTCAAATTTAGGCCGTTCCCTAAATCGCTTTGATTCAACCTTAGGCCCTTTATAAGTTAAGGTCTTTGTATTCCCCTCTTCTCTGATCCTTAAAATTTCACCAGTTTTAGCCAAATCTCTATCGTCAGGATTATAATAATTATCCAGTTGATTTGTTGAGCTTAATTTATCTGCCCCTAATTTTCTTAATTCTTCTTGATCTAGATCTTTTCTAAATTTCACCTGAACCTCATAAAGTCCTGACCGTTCTGCTTCTATTTCTGGACTATATTCATTATTAATAATTAAATCAGCATTTTTTTTAGTGGTTTCAATATAGTTTTCATGCATTGGTTGAACAACTTGGGCAAAATATTTTAAAATATCAGCCGGTCTTTGACCTGTTAGTTGGATGTCTCTCAAAAGCCTTCTTAAAATTCTACCGTGAACCCCAATATCAACAAAAATATTTATATCTCCCTCATCTTTTAATTGATTATTAATAGAAAATAATCCCTCTACTATAATAACTTTTTTAGGTTCTACTGTTTCACTGGTCGGTGATTCTGATTTCTTTTTTTCATAAATAGGCTTTTTAATTGATTTACCTGCTTTAAGTTGAGCTAAATGCTTCTGAAGTAATGCAATATCAAGTGCTTCTGGCTGATCCAAATTTAATTTATTGCCCTTTTCTGCCTCAGCATCCATAAATTTCTTCCCCTTATAATAATCATCCATAGAAATAATTAAAGCATCCCTAAAATTCTCTTTCACCTCCTCAGCAACAGCACTGGTCTTTCCAGATGCTGAGCCGCCTGCAACAGAAACTATTATTGTCCTTTCTTCCTGTTTTATTTTTTCTTTCACTGCGTCAACTGCTTTCTCTACGCCTTCTTTTAATTCATATACTGGGATCCCTAAATATTCTCTATTTTCTTCTTGTTTAGATATTTCTTGTTTTGGTATACCATGTAAAGCTAAATTTTGATTCTTATACCTTTCGTCTTCAGTAACTTCTTTACCAAACCATTTAGGTATAACAAAATTGTCACTAGCCTTCTCGTCTTTAAATTCTATTTCAGCTGATAAATGCCCTGCTAATTCTCCACGAAAAACATCTAATTCAATAGTCCCTTCAGTCTCTTCAGTCTCTTCGCCATAAGGTATTTCATAACGAGTTTTTTCCACCCTCTGCCCTTCTGTACCTTCCCAAAGGGAATCAAATTTTTCCTTATCAATTTCAGTTTCTTCTTCAGTTCTTGTTCTCCCCTTCCCGCTTTTTTCAGTTAGAAAATATTTATTACCTTTTTTGCGCAATCTTTTTTCGTCCCTATCCTTAGTTATAATTAAATAACCCTGAAGAATATCTTCATGAGGATATTTTTCTAAGTCTTCAGGTAATTCTTTAATTAAAAACTTTCTTTCAATCTCTTCTGATTGTGGCTCTCCTTCAATAGATTTTTCTTGATCAGGGGATCTATCTTTATTAAACCTAGGTTTTTCAGGCATATATTATTTTTTTAATTAATTTTCTTTAATTTATGAATACTTTTAGTATTTCAAATTTTAATGCGATGCCTTTTGGCTTTCTTTTTTCGGACTTTGGGTTTTCGTGCCAATTTCATTAGCGCGCCGCTTATATTTTACTTAATAACAATCAACGGTACAAACATTTCTTCATGGCTTACGCCGCCATGGTTTCCAATATAAATGTTCTTTTTTTCTCCTAAAACTAAATCTTTCATTATGTAATTTTCTTTCATTATCAAAACATAATCACCTATTCTTTCTTTCAGTTTCTCATTTGGTTCAAATAAACCAAAATAATTATTTTTTACTAAGTCATCACTTTTATACATCTCACAACACTTTTTAAACTCTGTTTTCACATAATTTTTAAATTGTTCAATTTTCTGTGGTCTGACATAACAATAAGCGACTCGCGGTTCCCCTGAAAGTGGCATTGTTAATGTTTCAGCAAATTTAGGATGATTTTTTAATTCAATAATTTTGTCTTTTTCCTTCGTATCAATTAGTCCGTGGTCAGCCGAAATAATAATCGTAGTATTTTTATTTTTTAACGATTTAGCTAAAAGTTTTATCTTTTTATCCAATTCATTAAAATGTTTTTTTGCTTCTTGGCTATCCGTTCCTTTTTCATGACACAATGAATCTAATTTAGCCCAATAAGCGAAAATGTATTTTCTATTCTTATTAATGTGTAAAGCATTATTTATTTGTCTAAAAAATCCATTAAGATTTGAAAAGGAAAGTTTTTTTGCTCCTTTATCAACTAAACGAGAATATTCTGAATTAATATAATCCTTATGTTTAATTGAAATTGAAGTTGTTTTTAAATCTTCAAAAAAACTTTTTTCATTATAAATATCTTTATATTTAATTTTTCCCTTCCAAAGCTTTAAATCTCCAGCACGAGAAGTGAAAGGCAAAATCACCGACACTGCTCCAATTTCTTTTAAATACATAAACCAACCCGTTAAAGCGTGCTGTTGAGGGGCAACGCCAGTTGAAAAGGTAGTCAGAGCCGAAGCGGTTGCAGCTGGAAACACGGAAGTCATTTTATTTTTTAGATTTTTATACAAAAAACTATCTTTCCCGTATTTCGTTAAATAATCATATCCTAGCCCGTCAATAATAATCAAAACGATATTCTTTTTAGAAATATCGGAAATATTAAAACTTTCGAGTGATTCATATTTATATTTGCCACCTAGAGCTTTTTTAATTGAGCTCATTAAATTAACTATGCTTCCATTTTTATAATTTGGTTTGTTCATATTTCTACTTTTTTATTTCAATAAATCATTAACTAAACCATCTAACGCTTTGGAAATTTTCTCTAGTTTTTCAATATCTTGATTTGTTATCTCATCTGTAAATAAACAAATTTTTCGAATAACTTTTTCCATATTTATTCTTCAACAAAATAAAATGTGATTCTTGGCAGAGAGGCAGGGAGCGTTGCCCCGTTTACATGGCGAAGCCAGGAAGGGACCGCTGTCTCGCTTTGCTCGCCACGGTTCGGGAACAGGGTTCTCACCACATCCTCTTCTATAAAAATTTATGAATACTTTCAGTATTTTAAATTTTAATGCGGAGAGGCAGGGATTCGAACCCTGGAGGCAAAAAATACCACGGCGTTCCAGGCCGTTCCGTTAAACCGCTCCGGCACCTCTCCAAAACTTTCAATACTTCTAATAAATTAATTACCTATTTCGTTAAGATATTCCTCACAAGTAAGCTCTATATCAGATTTAATCGTTTTTTCAAATGAACCATTGCCGTCATTATCCATAAAAAGAGTAATACTGTCTCTACCTTGGTCAAAATCCTCCCGATCAAACTTGTATTTATGAGTTTGCCCAGGAAGGAAAGGAATATTTTTAGCATAAAGGGTAACTACTTTTTCACCAGGCCTATTAAAATTCAAATCAAATTGATAGTTTCCTTCTTCTATGCAAAAAAATTCATATACATATTCATCACTAGGATTATATACCGCAAGTCCTTGAAAAGCATCATCTGGCTCACCATAATAAACTGCACCTGGAACTTCCTGCTTCACTTTTCCATTAACTAAACCGGTAACTCTTCCTTGAGAATCATAAACCCGGGCTTCATATTTACCTTTTTCATAATCACAGACAGCTTTTGGAGCAAATTTAAAACTAGAAAGCATCTGATTAAAAATTAGCCCATAATTTTTCCCTCCTTCCTTGAAAGAAAATCCAAATATGTAATTGTTAGAAGCTAATTTAATCTTATTGCTAAAGATAATAACCTTACCGTCTTTATTAGTCATTCCTTCTTTAGATGGTGGTATTTCTTTTCGATTAATAATTTTTATCCCTCTATCTTCAGTTAGAGCTAGTTCATAATTTATATCTGAAGGAGGTAAGCCAAATCCTTCGGGATTGATAAATAATTCCAATTTAGGTGGTTTCTGGCACTGAATTATCAGATATGTATAAATATTCACTTAACACGGTTCCCAGATGCGTTTTTGACAATATATCTTCTTTTACAGTCCAACCTTGAGGATATTTTATTTCAAATTTAAATGCTTCACTTTTATGAGTTTCCCAATTAGTGATTTCCACAACTTTATCCTCTGGAATCTTATAATCTGAACTCTTGTATACTAATACAAATTGATCATTTTCCCATTTATAATAACGAGTAGAAACCCATTCCTCAACGCTTCCATCTTTCTTATAAGGATAATAAGGATAACGTGATTCTATTGTTTCAGGAGAATTAGCAATTAATAAGCTACTATCTACACGAAAATCTCTTCTAAACTCAGATACTGGAAGCCAATAAATAGCACCGGTTTTAGCATTAACAACTACTCCTGACTGGCAATCTGTGCCACATCCCCATAAAATAACTGTATAATGCCCGGCAAAATTAGGACTAGTTTTAATACCTTTTTTTATTGCTCCTCTAAAAGTGTAAGCTTTTTCATCAGTTTCAAAATCAGGATCTACTATTTCACCTTCATAAATTTCAGAGATTGGAAAATCTTTAAAATCCGGAACTCTTTCTGCGCTATATTCAATTGGTTTGGATTTTTGGTCTTTTAGTATCTCGGTTACCTCTTGGACTATTCCTTTTTTATCAATTCCTTCTATTGGCCACATATATTGGTAAGCTAAAATACCTCCACCAGCAATAGCAGCAGCTATAATAATTATTAAAATACCTTTACTTGTGTTTACCCCTTGTTTTAAATTCATATTATAATTATCTTATATTCCTTAAATCTTTAATTACAAATTTAAACTTTCAGTCCGCGTAAAGCTGCTATCCTCTCTTCTGTTGGCGGATGAGTCATAAATAATTTAGCAAACCAGCTTCTACTTTGCTTGCCTCGAAAAGGATTGGAGATATAAAGATGAGCAGTAGAATTATTAGCTGTTTTTAAAGCATGAGGATCCTGGGCGATTTTCTCTAAAGCCCTTGCTAATCCATCTGGATAACGGGTTAATAGCGCGCCCGAAGCATCAGCTAAAAATTCTCTCTTACGAGACACTGCCAATTTAATCATAGCAGCAGCCAGGGGGGCTAGAATAGCAGCTAGAATGCCTAAAACTAATAAAATAGCGCCTACATTACCTTTAGAGTCCCGACGCCCTCCTCCAAAAAAACTAATTCTCAAAAATAAATTTGAAAGTATTGCCACAACTCCTACTAAGGTCACAATAATTGTTTGCAGCAGCATATCTTTATTGCCAATATGGGAAAGTTCATGAGCAATAACCCCTTCTAATTCCGCCCTATCTAATACCTCTAACAGTCCTCTAGTTACTGCTACCACAGCATGATCAAAATCCCGGCCAGTGGCAAAAGCATTAGGCTGGGATTCGTTGATAATAAAAATCTTAGGCAGAGGTAATCCTGCGGTGATACATAAGTTCTCAACTAAACGATAAAGTTCTGGATTGTCTCTCTTTTCTATTAACTTAGCATGAGCCATTTTAAGAACAATTTTATCAGAATACCAATAACTGCCAAAACTCATAACAATACTTAAAACAACAGCAATTATCAAAATTGCTATATTATCAAGTAAATAACTAAAAAGCCAACCCATTGCAATGACGAAAATAAAAAATCCGAGCATCAAAGCATAGGTTTTCCGAGTATTGCTCTCGGCATGAGTATACAAAGTCGCCATAGTATCTTAAAATCCTATTTTGATATTATTTCAAATTTAGGATTTCGTATTTAGAATTTTACGTCTACTGGTTTGCGTTCTTCAGCCTCTTCTACTTCAAAGAAATCCATCTTCTTAAATCCCATTAGGCCAACAATTAAATTAACCGGGAAGGTTTCGATCTTAATATTAAGGTCCCTGGCATTGGTGTTATAAAACCTTCTGGAGGCCTGAATTTTATCTTCTGTATCGCGAAGTTCTCTTTGAAGTTCAAGGAAATTTTCTGACGCTCTTAGTTGAGGATAGTTCTCAGACACAGCAAAAAGAGATTTAAGAGTATCAGAAAGCATATTCTCTGCCTGACCTTTCTCTTTAATGCCTTGAGCTCCCATTGCATTAGCCCTAGCTTTAGTTACATTTTCAAAAAGTTCTCTTTCGTGAGTAGCATATCCCTTAACAGTCTCCACTAAATTAGGAATCAAGTTATATCTTCTCTTTAATTGAATATCAATATCTGACCAAGCCTCTTGAGCACGATTTTTAAGTTTAACTAAACCATTATAAACACCAACTGCCCAAAGAGCTATTACTAATATTAATCCCCCTACAATATAAATAAAAGAAATCATAATATGAATACTAATTATTTCAAAATTTTATCGCTAAAAATTGAAACAAATTAATGATTTTGAGTAAGAATTTCGACCTTGAATATGTTTATTATACTATAATTAGTGCTTCTTTGTCAAAAAAAATAATCCTATACTTAAAAAAATTGTACAGGATTAACTAGTTAAGTTGAGCTCTATTTAATTTTTTCGAAAATTCCTTAAAATTTTTTAGGTTGATTCTTCCTGAACATAAACGACGAGTATCTGCTCCCAGATGCTCACATTCTATATTTCCCATTATGTATTACCTCCGTCGTTTAATCGTTTAATTAGTATTCTAATGTAAAAGTTATCTAATTTATTGATAGAATAGCATAATTTAAAAAAGCAATCAATAAAAAAAAGAGACAAAAATTTGCCTCTCTGAACCTAAATTAAGCAGCTACTTGATTTGGGATATTAATACGATCAAAAAATTTTGCGGCTTTTAGGAATACTTCAGAGACCTTGTCTATGCTTTCTTTTAAGTCAGGGTATTCTTGCTCTAACGCTTCGATATGTGACTTTTGCAAGTTTGCGTGTATGAAGATGCATTCAGCGCAACCGGTGATGACAATCAAGTTAGCCGTTTTTTCGGATCCCTTAATCTGGTTTTTTATATTTTCCTTTAGCTCTATTGGGATTTCTATCTTATCAATAAATTCAATCCATTGAGCCTTCTTAACTTCAACTGCCAACATAGTGCTTCACCTCCTAGTATTATTTTTTTAATGATTAGTTTAGTATAATAGAATGGTTAAAAAAAACAATCAAATTAGTTAAAAATAATTAAAAAACCCGGTATTACCGGGTTTTTTAATTTGAGTTCTTTGTATTTATTAATATCCCCCCATTCCCATTCCTCCTGGAGGCATTTGAGGCATCTCATCTTTCTTTTCTGACGGTTTATCAACAACAACACATTCAGTAGTTAAAAACATACTAGCTGCAGAAACCGCGTGTTGTAAGGCAGAACGGACTACCTTTTTAGGGTCAACTATCCCTGCTTCTAATAAATCTTCGTATTTCATGGTCTGGGCATTAAAACCAAACCCTGCCTCGCCTTTCTTAACTTCTTCAGCCACAACCGCGCCATCTAAACCAGCATTTTGAGCAATAATTCTGATCGGCTGCTCTAAAACTCTTCTTAATATATCAAGCCCTGTTTTTTCATCGCCTTGTAACTCTAAATCATCTAATGCTTTAATGCTTTTTAATAAAGCCACTCCGCCCCCAGGAACAATTCCTTCTTCTACTGCTGCTTTTGTGGCAGATAAGGCGTCTTCGGTTTTGTGCTGTAAGGCTTTTTGTTCTACTTCAGTCGCAGCTCCAACTTTTATAATTGCCACTCCTCCGGCTAATTTTGCTAAACGCTCTTGAGATTTTTCTTTATCAAAATCTGAATCCACTATTTTAATCTCTTGCTTAATTTGAGCTACTCGAGCATCAATATTTTCTTTATCGCCCTTTCCTTCAACAATAGTAGTATTTTCTTTAGTTGCTACTACTTTTCTTGCCTGGCCCAGCATATTCATTTCAACTTTCTCTAATTTTAATCCTAATTCTTCAGAGATTACTCTCCCACCAGTAACAATAGCAATGTCTTCTAATATCTCTTTTCTCCTGTCTCCAAATCCAGGAGCTTTAACTGCTAAAGTATTAAATACGCCCCTTAATTTATTAAGCACTAAAGTTGCTAATGCTTCTCCTTCTATCTCGTCAGCAATAATCACTAACTCTTTCCTATTGGCCTGAGCCATTTTTTCTAAAATAGGTAAAATCTCCTGAACAGAAGAAATCTTTTTATCAGTGATTAAAATATATGGATCTTCGTAAACCGCCTGCATCCTTTCAGTGTTAGTAACCATATAAGGAGAAATATATCCCCTATCAAACTGGAGGCCTTTAACCATTTCTTTTGACAAGCCAAAAGTCTTAGATTCTTCTATAGTGATAACGCCATCCTTGCCTACCTCTTCCATAACCTCAGCAATAAGATTCCCTATTTCTGGACTCTCAGCAGAGATATTAGCCACCTGGGCAGTTTCTTCTTTAGTAGTAACGCTCTTGGCTATTTCTTTAAGATAAGCAGTAACTTTTGCCACTCCCTTTTCAAGGCCTCGGCGCAAAGCTAAAGGATTAGCTCCAGCAGCCACATTTTTTAAACCTTCAGAAATTATAGATTGAGCTAAAATAACAGCTGTAGTAGTGCCATCACCAGCCACATCATTAGTTTTTTCAGCTACCTCTTTAACAATTTCAGCGCCTAAATTTTCGGTTTTATCTTCCAACTCAATTTCTTTAGCAATATTAACACCATCATTAGTAATAGTCGGAGAACCAAAACCTTTATCTAAAACAACATTCCTGCCCTTAGGGCCTAATGTTACTTTCACGGCATTAGCTAATTTATCTGCGCCGTTTTTTAATTTTTTGCGAGCATCCTCGCTGTAAAATATTTCTTTTGACATTTTTTTGTTTGGCTCAGTTAAGTTAAAAATAGAAATAAAAATTTGCTATTTTTTAACCTTAAACTAAACTTTAAATTTATTTTTTCGAAATCTCGCCTATTTGACTAATCTGCCAAAAAACCGGGTTATTCTAAAATTGCAAGAATATCTTCTTCTTTAGCAATTAAATATTCTTTATCGTCAATTTTTATTTCATTAGGGCCATATTTAGTAAACAAAACCTTATCCCCCTGTTTCACTTCTAAGGGGACAATATTACCAGCTTCATTTTTTTTGCCTGGGCCAACAGCAATTACCTCGCCTTGCTCAGGACTTTCCTTTTCTGCAGTATCCGGAAGCAAAATACCGCTTTCTGTTTTTTCTTTTTGAGTAGTTGGCTCAATAAGAATATGATCGGACAATGGTTTTATAGTCATAATATTATTTTTAGCATATTAACATCGTAATGTTTTAACAAAGTGGAATAAAAAAATGTTAAAATACTACCTATTAACATGTATCTTACTTTTTACATCAAAATAAAAATCTTGTCAACCTTAGGTTGTAAAAATCATTAATTTTTGTTAAAATTAAACTACATTTTAAAAAATATGTTTTCTAAAACCAATGCTTCATCTCTAATAATATTAATTTTGGCTTTTTTAGTAACTTTCTTAGGTATCAAAATTATAAGCTGGAGCTATGAAAAAACAGCTGGAAACGGATTTATAGAACAACAAATAACTGAAACAATAGAGAAGGGTTCAGCTGAGCTCACTATGAATGAATTTATGACAGCCAGAATGAATGGGAACGAAGATCTCGTTTTAAGCTATCTCACCGAAGCAGCTGTGGACCAATATAGAGAAAATGAATTTATCCTAACCGGGGACTTAATTAGTTTTAAAGCACTCAGCACAGAAAAAATTTCCGAAGAAGAATACCGATTTTTAATTGAAACTCAAGCCGAAAACTCCAGAGATGGATTAATTGAATCTATTACAATAATTAAAATACTAGAAAAATATTATATTGATTCTATAGCCATAGCCGGATAAGTAACAAATTTTCCAAAAAAACGCTTAATTTCTTATATTAAGCGCTTTGCTTTTGTCGCATAATTATTATATTAATTTGTTTTTTATATGATATCCTTGTATATTAGATGAATAATGGAAAAACAAAAAATCTTAGCAAATAAATTAAAATCAGCTTATCTTTTCTGCTTTTTTTTAATTTTATCGTTGCCAATCTTAAGCCTTGCGCCATGGCTCTCACCGCCGGACTGGGGAAAAACAATTCTTTTTCGAATTGCCTTATCTTTAATAATCTTCCTTTTCTTATATCAATCTTTATTTCAAAAAACCAATAATAGATTCGCGACTATTATTAAAGATATATTAAAGAAAAAAACTAATGCTAGCTGGGGATTTTGGCTTTTAATTTCTCTTTTTGGAATATTCTTTTTGTCCACCATCTTTTCTCAAGATGTTTCCTATAGTTTATTCGGCGATCCGCATAGAGCTGGCGGATTTTTAAATTTTGGCTTTTACATAATTTTTGCTGTTTTAAGTTTCTTTACCTTAACTAGAAAAGACTGGAGACAGATGTGGAAATGGTCAATTCTAATCGGGATTTTTGTTGCTATAATAGCGATTTTTCAGAAATATAGTATTATGAGTGATTTTTTTGTCCCGGTTGCAGGAAGGCCTTTTTCCACTATCGGCAACTCAGTTCTTTTAGCTACCTATCTCCTGCTTCTATTTTTTATGGTCCTTTCTTTTTTCTTAAAAGAAAAACACCGTATTAAAAAATTTATTTATCTGCTTCCTTTGTTATTGTTTGCTTTTGTTATATTGCTTACTGAAAGCCGGGCTGGTTATTTCGGCTTATTTATTGGAATTTATTATTTTATTCTCTTCTTCCCCACCCGCTATACAAACCAAGAAAATTTAGATAAACCTAAAATTAATAAAAAAATAATCGCCTTGAAAATCTTTTTTATTGCTCTTTTGGTCTTAGGGGTTTTTGGGGTTTATTATATTAATTCTGAACAACCAATTCCCCAATATGTTGAAAAAAATCAATTATATAAAATTATAGAATCTAGATCGTCTTTTAATTTAATTAAGGCAGATCCTCGATTTTCTGTTTGGGAAATCTCTGGAGAAGCAATAAAAGAAAAACCCATCTTAGGATATGGGTTAGAAAATTTTTCTATTGGATTTGATAAATACTACGACCCCTCTTTAAAAAACATCAGCCGGGATTGGGGAAGCTGGTGGGACAGAGCTCATAGTTTTGTTTTTGATATTGGAGTCACTGGCGGCATCCCAGCTTTAATAATTTATCTTTCTCTTTTTGCTGCCCTATTTATAGCTCTCCAAAAAAGCAAAAAGAAAAATCCGGAAAAACTGATATTTTTACATGGAGCCCAAGCTGCTTTTCTTGGTTATTTAGCGAATAACCTTTTTAGCTTTGACACCTTTTCCTCTTATCTTATTTTCTTTCTGCTAATCGGCTATTCTCTTCATTTAATATATGATATTGATGTAAACCCAGAAGAAAATCCATTAGAAGTAAAGCTGCCAGAGATAATAATGAAACTAAAAAAACCAATTATCTTTTTTGCTTTCATAATCTTAATTTTATTTATCTGGACCTATAATTTAAAACCTCTTTATGTCAACAAAGAAATTAATTTAGCTTTAGTTGAAGCATCCCAAGGAGATTGTGAAAACGCTTTTACAAGAATGGATAAATTTTTTACTCCAAAAGAACTTAAAGAAAAGGAGCAAAAAGAACCTTCTCAGGGCTTTTTAGATCAATATCTAGGAATGAAATATGCTGAAATCACTGGAACCTGTATGAAAGATATTAACTCGGCTTTGATTACTATTCCTTTAGCTGAAGGAGTAGTTGAAAAATTAGAACAAGCTGTAAAGGAAAGGCCTAACTACACTAGATACTGGGTTACCTTAGGGATTTATACTAATTTTCTAATTGAAAAAAAGAAAGCCAGCTATTCGGAAGAAGAAATAAAAATATTAAAAGATAATGCTGATTATTATTTCAAAAAAGCAACTGATTTATCCCCTAAAAGACAAGAGGTTATTGTTGAATGGGCAAAAACCGATCTTGTTACTGAAAATTATTTAGCAATGAAGGATAAGGCTCAACAATGTATTGATCTTTATGAAGCCACAGGGGAATGCTGGTGGCTCAGAGGAGTTGCTAATCTCTATTTAGATGACAAAGAAACTGCTAAAAAAGATTTTGAATTAGCTCAAGCTAATCGCTATGATTTAAACGTAGAATCTTTTCTACTTCAATTATCCGCACTCTACCAAAAAACCGATAATTATAAAGAAGAAGCGGAAGTTTATCGCCAATTGATTTTAGGCGTAGAACCCAATAACCATGAGTATTACCAAATAGTCTTCACTTATTATATGGCAGAAAAAGATTACGAACCTCTGATTGCCGTCCATGAAAGATTAATAGCAGTTAACCCGACTAATGACCGCTATTATGCAGCATTAGCTTATAACTATAAAATGATTGGTAATTATGATAAGGCCCAGAGAACAGCTTTAGAGATAATTAAAATTAACCCAGAAAAAGAATCCGAAGTAAAAGAATTTATTAATTCTCTACCCCTTTAAAAAATTTAACCTGTAGAAAATTTATTTTTTGATTTTAATCAACTGACGATTGTGGCGATGTCCGACATCGCCAGTGCTAATTTTTATTCGATAGTTTTTAATGGCTAAAAAAACTGCGGAAGTTGGACTTCCGCGGTTTTTATTT
>SDBU01003302.1_pt1 | contig 20596 bp, 18 predicted proteins | sample 2277071 | NCBI WGS metagenome assembly SDBU01 (sample SAMN10397929, study PRJNA504765) | marine sediment metagenome | isolation source: marine sediment core GS08_GC12, 126 cmbsf | place: Arctic Ocean: Gakkel Ridge, Loki's castle | collected 2008
AATTGCTTCAGAAAAATACTATCATCAAATTCTACAAAAAAAGGGAGAGGTTATTTTTGTCGGAAACAAAGATTAACTTGCAACCTCATAAAAAAAAATTAAAAAAGCAGAAATAAGTGGAAAAGAAATGGAATTTGATATACATATTGAAAAAATTGGGGAACTAAACGATATATTTGGTTTTTACAAGTATTTAGTTTCTCATTATGACTTAAAAAAACACGTCCTTTTAGAGTCTTCTTCTGAAAATAATAATGAAACACTGTATAGTTTTATTGCGTTAGAGCCCGATCTTATGTTAGAAGTTAATGGAGAGATTTATAAAATATTCGATATATCCACAGCCAGAGGGGATAATATTAAGGATTACGTAGAAACTAGGAATATCTCAGAAGAAAGGCCTCATAATCCACTACCCTTTAAGGATAATGTGGATTATAACATGGTTGCTTTGGATACTTTAAGTTCTCTTACGCCTTATTCAAATCTTCCATTTACAGAGTTATTTCCGAGAAATATTTTCTATGGTGGGATGTTAGGGTATATTGGATATGATGTAGTCGCTCCCTATGTGGGATATAAGTCTACAAGTGAGTTTCCAGATGTTTTAATGGGTTTATATACTAAAGTGCTAGTGTATTCACATCAATCAAAAGCACTTTTCATGATTGACAATAGTATTGACGATTATTCAAAAGATATGGATATTAGATATCAATTAAGTTTATTCAATAGAAATAATGTACATGGGAAAAAGAAGAAGATTTCCTTGGATATCGAGAATATTGACGAATCAGGGTTTCGATCTAATACTAGTAAGAGTGCTCATGCTCGTATGATTGAAAAAACTAAGGAACACATCTACGCCGGTGATATAATACAGGCGGTAATATCTCGTAGATTATACACTGAGAGTAAAATAGAACCTATGGATATTTACGAGGTGTTAAGAGTCCTTAATCCATCTCAATATATGTATAATATGAACTTTGGAGATGTTAAGATAATAGGGAGCAGTCCTGAAGCTCTCATAACCAAAAATAAGGATATATTGAATACAGTACCAATAGCCGGGACAATCCGTAGGGGTAAAACGCCTGAAGAAGATTTGAAATTTGAAAAGGAATTGTTGGAGGATCCTAAAGAACAAGCTGAACATATAATGCTCGTTGATCTGGCACGAAATGACCTTGCGAAGGTTTCGTTCCCAGGCACCGTCAATACTTATGATTTAATGTCCATTCAGAAGTATCAGAAAGTTCAGCATATTGTTAGTAAAGTTACTAGTAAGACACCTTTGGACGGATACCAGGTTTTAAAGAGTATTTTTCCCGCAGGGACACTTAGTGGATGTCCTAAAAAAAGAGCAATGCAAATAATCCAAGAATTGGAAACAGAAAGTCGTGGCCCGTATGGCGGTGGAGTTGGCTATTTCTCGTTTAACGGAGATATGGCGTTTGCTATCGCAATCAGAACGATGTTTGGGAAAAATAATACGTATTTTGCTCAAGCTGGGGGTGGTATTGTAGCTGATAGCCAACCAGAAGACGAGTTCCGGGAGACATATAATAAGCTCTATAGTGTTCTAAAATCAATCAGAATCGCGGAGGCAAGAGAAAAATGAGAATTCTATTTGTAAATAATTATGACAGCTTTGTTTATAATTTGGTCAATTATATCTGCCAATTACAACCAAATGGAGAGGTTATTATCGAAGACAATCATGTTTCAGTGGATAAACTGAAAGAAATGCGAATTGATAAAATTATAATCTCACCCGGCCCAGGGCATCCGAAATATGATACAGGCACAGTTATTCCAATCATCAAGGAGTTCTATTCAAGTATTCCTATCTTGGGTGTTTGCTTAGGGCATCAAGCAATCGTGGAAGCTTTCGGTGAAGATAAAGAAATTGAATATATAGATAGAGCTAAAGTAGGTCCAATGCACGGGAAACAATCAAAAATCTTTCATGATCAAGCAACTATTTTTAAAAACATTCCAAATCCTCTTCAAGTAATACGCTATCATTCCTTAGCTGCGAAAGGTGATATCCTTCCTCAAGACCTTAAAATCACCGCTACTGCTGATGATGGAACAATCATGGCGGTCCGACATAAGAAATATATTGTTGAAGGGATTCAGTTTCACCCCGAATCCATAAGAATGAAACCCCATGGAATGCAAATATTGAAAAACTTCTTAGAAATTTCCTCAAATAATGACCTTAGAAATCAGAATTTATCATTATAAAAGGATTTAAATATTAATTCATGAATTAACATATGATCTCTTCTTTTCCTTATTAAACTCAATCTTCTAATAACTCGATAATTTCCTTGTTATAATATTTCTCCGCGTAATCTAAAGCAGTCCTTCCTTTCTTATCTTTGATAGTTTTGTCTGCTCCATTATCGAGTAGGAGTTTCACCGTTTTTTCCGAAGCCTTCAAAGCAGCAAGCATTAATGCTGTTCCTCCCTTTTCTATTCCTATTACGTCTACTTCTGAACCTTTTTCTATTAAAATTTTTGCTACCTCTTCAAAACCTTCAAGCGCAGCTTGCATTAGGGCATTCCAATTAGTTTTGTTTTTCGCATTAATATTGGCACCTTTTTCCAAGAGAAACTTCACCATTTTGATTTTTCCTTCATAAGCAGCAAATTGTAGAGGAGTGTTCCCATCAAAGTTCGTGGATTCGAGATCTGCTCCTTTTTCTACGAGGAATTCTGCCATTTTAATATAATTATAACAAGCAGCATTCATTAAGGGATTTTCCTGCCCTCCAGAAACCCCTCCATTTACATACGCTCCCTTATTGATTAAAAACTTTACCACCTCGAGTTCCCCTTTGTATGCTGCGCCCCGTAGAGCATAGTTAGTTTCCTTAATTTCTTCAACTAAATCGAGACCATGATTAATAAGCCACTCGATAATGTCGATGTGTCCATGTTCAGCTGCATAAGCTAATACATTATCCCCAAAGGTGGTTTTTTCTCTAAAATCAGCACCTTGTTCTAATAAATACATAACCACATCTTTATTATCTTCCCCAAACGCTTCAAGTAAAGCAGACTTTAACTCTTCGGAGGTGTTTTTCGATTTTTTTATTTTTTCATTAATTATCTTAACTAACTCTAATAGCCCTTTATCTGCTGCCCTCATTAGGGCTGTTTTATCAAAAGAACCTACATATTCAAGATCAGTGCCATAATCAATTAAAAGTCTGGCAATTTCAAGATCAAATTTATCACACCATATTAATTCCATTAAAGGATTATCTCCTCCACTATTTAGAGCATTGGGATCAGCTCTATGTTCTAATAATAATTTAACAATCTCTAAATAATGGTCAGACCAATTTCCAGGAGTGGATGCAAAATGAAGAGGGGTTCTGCCATAACCTCCTTTTTTATTCACGTCTGCACCCGCATCTATCAAATATTTTACAATTGAAATTCTCCCATACATGCTAGCATAAGTTAAGGCCGTTTCTCTATCTTCTTCTTGGGCATCCAGATCAGCACCATTGTCAATGAGAAATTTCGCTATTTGCGGGGAAGCATTATAATCACAGGCATAAATTAATGCTGTACGGCCACGGCTGGTTTTCGCATCTACGTCTGCTCCATCCGCTAGAGCCTGCTTTACTTTTGCTAAGTTTTTATCTTCCGCACCTCTAATAAGGCTGGAATTTAATCCCTCCTGCTTCCACCTTGTTTCTTCCTCTTCTTCCTTTATTTTTTTCTTCTCTGTAATCGAATCCTTCTTGGATTTAAGCCGTTCCCATTTGGAAATGGGCGTAAGTTTTTCATTACCGGTCCAGGGGTGATTTAATTCATCTAGTAGTTTTTTTGCTTTTTCGGTATAATCAACTCCACCATATTTTTTTTTAGGTTTTACACGGATGGTATATAAAAGGGCTTGAACGGCATCATCGTTTTTTCTTAAATCCTTTAGAATTGTCCCGAGTTTGTAAAGGAATGCATGATTTGTAGGAGCATTAGCCGCTGCGGTCTCATAGCAAGTAAGGGCATCGTCTAACTCTTCTCTTGCTTCATGTGCCAAACCCAGGTTATACCATGCGTCATAATGGTCTGGTACATCATCTATAGTTTTCTGAAGGTATATTTTAGCTAAAGCTACCAAACCAAGGGAAACATTTGCAACTCCGATTAAGAAATTCGCGTCAGACTCTTCATCCTCATAAGGATCATATCTTAAAGCATGATAACCAAACTTTATGACTTCAATCCATTCTTCCTCTTGTAAATACTTCTTGGCGCGTCTGATACATTCATCCGCATACATCTTTTTTTGCCAATAAGCTACAATTTTAAAATAACATCTGAATAACTCAATTATCCTTTTGCTTGTTATTTCGGGACCTGAGACGTTTATTCTAAGTGTTCTATTCTGCCAAGAGGAAGAATTATCTCTGTAGTTATTAATTATAAATAGATTATTTTTTGGTAATCCGTAAGCCTTAAGTTCAATTGTATCATCAGACCTTGAAACTCTCCTCCCTTTTTTTTGTTCATTTACCTCCCAGGTAACTACAAAACCCTTTTTTTTACTCCCTATTTTGCGAATTACAAGTCTCTTCTCTTCTGTTCTGTCCCTTTCTTCTTCCTTCTCTTTTATTTCGCTTTTTTCATCAGTGGAAATTATGTCTAGAGAAGTTGTAAATTCCTTATCAAATAAATGTGCAGCTTGAAAAGCAAAAGGCAGTAGATTTTCATATACACCATTTCTCGACTCAAAAAACTTAATTTCCGTGCTTAATTTTACCATATCGATACCCAACTCATTATTTTCGGTTTAAAATTTTAAAATAATAAAAAAATATGTTAGAATGTAAATCCTGAAAAATTGCTTAGCATAAAAGGTGGTTTAAGCGATCTTTATCATTAATGGATTTGGCTTTATCACTTGCTTCTTATCGTACATGTCATGAACTATTACGCGAATGTGACCTGTTCCATTTCTTATGCATACCAACTCTAATAGAATTGTTTTATCTCCTCGAAATGGTAAATAATGTTGTTGAACATTTCCACCGCCTTTCAGCATTGCTACGTGTGGAGGGAAACAAATGGCTGCAACGGGGCAAAACAAGTCAGAAGGCGCATTAATAACCAACTTTAACTCATCCCCTATTTTGCAATTCTTTTTATCAACCTTAAATTGTAATTTTTCTGATATGGGTGGTAAATCTTTGAATGGACTTAAAAGCTTTTCTTCGTTCCAATGAAGATAGACGTGAGTTTGAGCAGTAAAATCATCTTTGATTTTGTAGGATTCTTTAATTTCAATGATTTCTTCACTTTTTTTAATTTTTGTTTCAATTATTGGAATATCCGTAAACAATCCTATTAAAGCTAAGGTATCGGTTGTACTAAAAAGCCTACCATTTACCATGTTATTCATGACATAATGAAAACCCTTGCTATAGAGTTTTTTCAAATCATCATTTAAATAAGCTTCATGCCGAATTAATGCCCTAAGGATCTCAGGGGTAGCTTGTAATTCTCCTGCCCACGCTAAAGGTGACTCCCATTTACACGTTTCTTCGGTTACTTTTGCATTTTCTTGAATTACTTTTAACCACCTATCTCGATTCAGAACATCACTAGATTGGAGAGCCCAAGCAGCAACCATTGGATCTTTTATAACTTCATCTTTAGGAATAAATTTAGATGAAAATACTCCTAGTTTATATGACTTCACGTTGTCTTTTATTAATGATTGAGCAGCAGAGTTTAACTTGTGCTTTTGATAACCTAGATTAAATTCATCTAATAAAGGGAAAAGTGGCACCAAATTCCTTAAAACTTGCATTGTCGTTTTGCGATTAAATAATTCCTTGTTCCATAATCCAAAGCTATCTTCTGAATCATTGTAATATAGTGACAAGAGGTTTCCTAAACCTTGTTTTATCATACCTAGGATAGGCACTTCTTCACCACTTTGAATTGCTTTGTAATATTTAAAAGCTAAAGCTAATGCGCCTAATTTAGCTGAGGCCTGTTCAGCACATCCAAATGGATAACCTTGAAGCTCATGCACACTTTCTCGAATTAGAGGTAGCGGGTTTGATAAAATCGATACTTCTTGTTGGGGGGAAAATGGTTGATGGGGTTGTAAATGAACCATGTGAGTATAAAGTAGCTGTTGCTCAAAAGGTAAGAGTACTTCCTTGAAAGCTTCAATGGTATATGCGGATGTTTTTATTATAGCATGAATAATTCCCTTCTTTCCTATGGTTGCCTTTAATACCCCGCTTCCTTCTTTAATGTCAGATGGTGCGATTAGATTTTCATTATCCAAGGAGACTTCTATCATTCCAGGAATTTCCGTGAGGTAATGAATCTCAATTTCTGCGGAATCTCCATTCTCAGCATCAACAATCGCTGGAGACCGTATTTGAATATACTTCGTTTTTACTGCAGAAATATTTTCTATTATTTCTGTAAACCTAAGACTCTGAAAAGCATAGATTCTTACTTCCCATGTTGTAATCTGGTCTGCTAAAATCAAGTTAACAACCTTGGTTTCTTTTGCTTCTAGTTTGAAGGATTCAACAGCAAGTACTTCTTCAAAATCTTCAAATAGTTCGGCAGAAGCATCCTCTGATGATTTATGCTCTAGATTGGAATAAGGAGTCGCTTTTCCCCCAGAAGATTTAGAAGAGGATGATATAGAGAGAGAAAGTTTCTTTTTTGATTTAAACCTACGTGGGCTTGAAGCTGGAGAAGGAGAAGATGGTGGACCACCTCCAGGTAGACCTTGAGGAGGAGGGGCCATTGCATAATCCTCTATCTCAATTTCCTCATCCATATCGTCTTCTATACCACTTATAGTTCTCATTCGGTCTTTGTAATTTTCTTCAATCCTCTGTGGCAAAGATACCAAATTGTTTTTCAGGTGTGAATGCATTCGTGCTCCAATTGCTTTGTAGAGTGAAGAATGGGTTTTCCGCTTATCGAAAACTAGTAAAAAAACTTCAGTTTCGTCATATTTTTTCTCTGAAGGATTAGTTAACTTTAGTGTTAAATTCCCTCCAGCTTCTACAGATGTAGGCGCTTCTAACTGTATTATTGTGTTAGAGGGTCTAAACGCTACAAAAAACCCTTCAACAAGAAGATCAGATACAATTCCAGCAAAAAATACGATGACGTGAGATTGTCCCGGAATAATATCGATTTTTTTTCCGGCTGTAATAGATTTGTACTCTTGATGCTCAAATCCTTGATTGATGGGATTAAAAATGGTCAGTGAAGTTAAATCGGTATCTTCAGTCACTTTAAGCTGAATATTGTCTCCCACAAGCATATTAACTTCAAAAATTGTAGCTGAGTTAACATCTGCAGAGGTAATATTTATCCCTTGGGAATCTATTGAACCTGTTTGTGGGAACAAACTCATTTGATAGTTCTGCTTTAAATTCGTAGTAATTGGGGTTGGTACTCTTTGATGGGGCATTGTGCCTTCCAATTGAATCATTGCGGTATACCCCTGTTTTGGAACTATAAACTCCAGAGAGAATGGAGCTGTATGATCAGATACATTAAAGGAGATCGTTGATCTACCCTTCATGCAGGTGACTCCGTCTCTTAACACGACTTCCTTACAATATGAACAATACAGTCCCACTTTTAAAGGTCCAGAATATGGTTTGTTAAGGATTGAGACCTTTACGTTCACTGTTAAATTTTGAGACTGACTCATAGTTTGGGTTTCAATGATTACTTGGAAAGGATCTAACTCGAATACTGCAACGTCAAAACTTATGTTTCCTATACCCACTTTCGTATTATCGGCTAGCTTTACTGCAGCGCTTACATCATACTTCCCAATATCAAGACTTGAAAGGATATACCTTAAAAGACCCAAGGGGGATAATTCCACATTATCTTCAAACCAAAGGGCTCCGTTTTTTCGGACAACTATCTCAACAGAATGATTTGGATAATTTAAAGCAGTAACTAATATATAAACGTCTTTTTTAGGTCTGTAAAGTTGTTGATCAGAAGTAATACCAAGAAATTTCACCGAAGTATTAGAAGATAATATCGATATAATTGATTGCTTATAAACCTTAGGAAGAAGTAATCTTTCTGAAAACTCTTTTCCTAAATGTTTTACAACAGATTCTTTAGTACCATTGATAAAATCAAAAAAAATCCCCCTTTGAATCAAATTTTCTTCACTCATTCCAATTTCTCCTTCTATTAATTAATATTTAGATAAAATAATGGTAAAAATCATCACTTAAATGTCTTTTTTTTACAATTTGTAAGAGTCAAATAGGAGATGCTATAAAAAATAAATAAAAATTTATATCAATAGAAAATATCCAGGTTATATGTAACTCTCTTTCTGCGAAATCCGATATTTTACCCCATGACCTAAAAATTAGAGCTACTGCGGATGATGGCACAATCATGGGTCTTAGGCATAAGGATTATTCTGTAGAGGGACTTCAATTCCATCCCGAATCGATTAGAATGAAGCCTCACAGAATGCAAATATAAAAAAATTTCCTGGAATTATAAAGTAGGAATTATAAGGAAATTCCCTTTGAACAGAGACTCCAACAAGTTACTGATTATTTGAAATCATTATATACTTGGGAACGTTTATACGAACTGAGAAAATATTAAAGGTAACCCTGAACCTGAATTGTATCAAACTCTCATGAAAAAGCGGATTATCGGTGAAACAATTCTCTTTAAACAAAGGTTTGTACAATTATATAGATGGTGTTATTGAAGATTTCGTATCTTTAATATTAAATCTTCATTATTCTCAAATAAAATCAATTCATCAGACTTAACAATAAATATTTTATTAAAGCATCGCCCCCTTCTCTCCGATTTGGAGAATTGGACATGTAAAACCCGAACACTTTTACATTATCAATATGTTTATACAGGGTATATTTTCCTTTGTATAGCAGGAAATTATAATAAATTTATTAATTTATACTTCTATTTGATTATTGATAAACATGACAACAATTAATCCTTTAAAAGAAATAGTTATTTCTCTTATTAAAAAACTGCCCGATGATATCACATTAGACGATATTATATATCACCTTTATGTTAAACAAAAACTTATAAAAGCCAAAGAAGACATCGCTCAGGGTAGAACATATTCTCATGAACAAGTGAAGGATATGGCAGAAAAATGGTTAAAATAGAATGGTCTGAATCTGCCAAAAATGATCTTAGAAAAATTGTAGAATATATCTCTCAAGATTCACCTAGTTATTCAGAATACTTTATAAAAGGTATCCTTGAAAAAATTGATTATCTTATGAATTTTCCTAAAATAGGCCATAAAGTGCTTGAATCTGATGATCCAAATGATCGTGAACTAATTTTTCAGCGTTTTAGAATAATATATAACATATCTCATGAAGTAATCACAATTGAAATGATAATTCACGGTAGTCGACTTTTGAAATATGATAAATAACATTTTATAAAGCTTAGCATATTTGATGCTTCTGCAATATTGATTTAACTAAAAATTAAATCATCCCCTTGGAATGAAAATCTTGGAGAATTTCTTAGGAATAAATTCTTAAAAACTAATTGGCGGGGTTATTTGAGATCTCTTATCTTTTCTTTTAAAGCTTCATTATTTTTCCCAAAAACGCGAAGATAAGTTTCTTTCTCTTGATCAATATCGAATTTTGAGGTTATTCCTCTGTTTTTCATTTCATCAAATAAATCCCATAACAAGGCTCCAGAAATATTCGCTGCGCGCTCTAGGGTATCTCCTTTTTGATATAAATCAATGGCAACCTCTATTTTTTGTTGTACAATTCCAGTGTTGATAATTTTCCTTACTATTGTAGCTCTATCAATTCCAAGCAATTCAGCAATCCGATCGAGTTCATCGAGTGTTTCCTCTTTCATTCTTACAGACAGGTTAGTCATGTTGAATTATGACAACTCCTTAATTTTTTTAAAAATAGACTTCTTCACATGAATTCATAAATAATAACCATACTTATATATTTTACATCTCATTTGACTTGTAATAAAACTTCTTTAAATTAAAATTTTGAATTGATTTCTTGAAGTTAAAATAAAGGTGTGTTGAAATGAGTCTAAGCATTGAGCTTATATTATTGGGAGTTTTCACTTTATTTTATATAGCAGTAGTGTTTATTGTAGGATTTATAATTATTCTTAGATATTTCCAAGTAAGGGATAAGACTTTTCTCTATGCAGGTATAGGCTTTATAGGAATAGCATTTCCTTGGTCAGGTGTTGCTTTAAATTTTATAAGCTCTGCTTTTTTTGGTATTATCCCCCCAATGGAATTACACTTCTTTCTTCACGGGGGAATGAGTGGTATGTTCCTTTTTTTTTGGATAACAGCAATTCTGAATCTCTCTGGAATTAGTTCACAAAAACGAGAAAAATATGTAATTACCACTGGTATCATCGCTTTTATTATTGAAATTATGTATTTAAGCCTAATTTTTTATGATACAACAATCCTGGGTGTTTTACTAAACGAAATTCAAGTAGATTATGCCCCTTTCAGCGAGTTTTACCTTCTATTAGAGATGATCATAATTGTGATATCAGGTTTTTGGTTAGCTAAAAAATCTTTAAAAGCGGATGATAAAAAAGTAAAATTAAAAGGAAAATTACTTCTTAGCGGTTTTTTTTTATTTCCACTCGCAACTACATTAGAAGTATTAGTTCCTCTTATTTCTGTTATTATTGCAGCAAGAATATTAGTAATAATCACGATGTTCCTCATTTATGGAGGTCTTATATTGCCTAAATGGATGGAAAGGCTTTTTTTAAGAAAAAAAAAATTATAAAATGATACCGAAGTTTTTCTATTACTAATTTCTTTAAAAATGCTTATTTTTCTTTTAAAAAAATTTATTAATATGGAATTTATTAAATAAAAGGGATTGACTACTATGTGTAACCATAAAGACAACAAGAATCATTTGGAGTCTAAAGCTCTTTTTATCTGAAAGAATATTTAGGAGAATTAGGAAAGTAATGTTTTGTGAAGTTTATGTAATATTTGCTGAAGATGCATCAATGAAGTGATTTATGGGACTATATAAATTAAGGTTTATTATAGCGGGTATAGTTATTGCTATTCTCTATTGGATTATTGAGGGATTTCTTCACTATTTTATTTTCGATTTTGAAGGTTATTCGGTTGACCATTTGGTTGAAGACTTATTTTATCCTATACCTCATGAGCTATATATGAGGTTGATAATTTTTGGTTTATTTATTTTATTTGGAGTCTATTCTTATCTAATTTCCGATAAAAGAGCTCAGGATGTTGCTAGTACTGAAAGACAGAGACTTTACAAACTTCTCGACAATATCCCCGCTCTAGTTTATTTACAAGCAGAGGATTGTTCCATACGCTATGCTAATCGATACTTTCGAGAAAAATTTAAAAGTCCAAATAATAAAAAATGTTATGAAGTTTTTTTTAATTTCAACCAACCTTGTAATAAATGCCAAATATCCAGCATTTTTGTTAAGAAATTACCTATTGAAGTGGAATGGGAAACCAAAAGGGGAGAGTTTTATCAAATTTATAATTATCCATTTGAAGATGATAACAAGGAATTATTAGCGTTATCATTAGGGATCGATATAACTAAGCGCAAGAAGAGTGAAGAAGCTTTAATGAGGAGTGAATTTAGATATCAATCCTTATTTGATAATATGCTTGAAGGTTTTGCTCTATGTGAAATGATTACTGATAAACACAATAATCCAGTTGATTTTATATATTTAGAAATAAATGATGCTTTTGAAGAATTGACAGGATTGAAAAGGGAAGATGTAATTCATAAAAGAGTCACAGAAGCTATTCCAGATATTAAAAATTTTGAACCTAATTTATTTGAAATTTATGGAAAGGTAGCTTCAACCGGAGAGCCTACAAAATTTGAGATTTATTTCTCCCCATTAAATATTTGGCTCTCGATTTCTGTTTATTCTTTTAAAAAGGGATATTTTGTAGCTGTGTTTGATAATATCACTGCGCGTAAAGTTTTCGAAGAAAAATTGATAGAATCAGAAGAAAAATTTAGAACTATTGCTGAACAATCGGTTATGGGGATTCTTATTGTCCAGGATGGCATTATTAAATATGCGAATGAATCACTATCAAAAATTAATGAATATTCAATCCAGGAAATGATGGATTGGTCGCCCTTTGAACTAACAAAAGCAATTCATCCTAATGAAAGAGACATTGCTGATGAAAGAATAGAGAAAATTAGTTTAGGAAGTAAAGAAATCCAACCCATTTATATATATAAAATGGTCTCAAAATCAAAAAAGCTCAAATGGGTAAATTCTTTTTCAAAAAAGATCAGTTATCAAAACAAGGATGCATTACTCACTACAATAATAGATGTAACTGAAAAAGTGGAAGCAGAAAGGTTGATATTGGATGAGTTAAACAAATTAAAAGAATTAGATCAGATTAAGAATGATCTAATTAGAAGAATATCTCATGAAATAAAGACACCTTTAATTTCTATTTATAGTACTACGAATCTACTATTAAATGTTTATAAGGAGGAATTCAGTAGTAAAACCCTAGATTTTATTATGATGATAAATGAAGGAGGTGAGAGACTTAAGGAACTGGTCGATAATATGTTAGATGTATATGATATAGAATCTAATAGAATTAAGTTAAATTTAAAGACTCAAAACTTAGTTGACATAGTGGAAAAATCCATAAGTGCTCTGCAACCCCATATTGTTAAACGAAAGCATACCATCGAAGTAAATTTACCATCTGAAGTATTGTTGGAAGTAGATTACGATCGTATTAAGCAGGTTTTTTTGAACCTGTTGATAAATGCTTTAAAATATACTACACCAGGAGGAAAGATATTTGTACAATTACAGGAATTCAATTCTCATATTGATATTACTATAAAAGATATCGGAGTAGGATTTACGGAACTGGAAAAAGAGAAATTATTTTTAAAATTTGGAAAAATAGAGAGATATGGGAAAGGAATGAACGTAGATACAGAAGGTCCTGGATTTGGCTTGTATATTGCAAAGGAACTTACGCGGCTACATAACGGAGAAATCATTTTAAAATCTGAAGGTCGCAATAAAGGAAGTACATTCATAGTTAGATTATTTAAAGGGAATTATAAATAGGAGAACAAGACATCAAATTCTCCCATTTTAAAAGGTTTAAGAAAATATCCATCTGCCCCAGTTTCTTTAACATGCTCTTTAACTTCTAACGGGGTAACCGCGGTGATATAGTAAATAGAAGCTTTCTTAATTTTTGCATTGGATTTGATTTTTTTACATACATCATATCCACTAATATCAGGTAAAATTATGTCTAATAATATCAATTTTGGAACGAATTCTTTTATTTTCTCGAGTGCTGTTTCCCCATCATAAGCTTTTTCGCATGTGTATCCTTTATTCTCAAAATAATCTGTTAATAGTCTAATAGTAGAGGGATCATCATCAACGATTAAAATATCATATTGAGGCTCTTCCATTATTTTATCTAAAGATAAACTTTCAATTCTTTCTTCAAGAATTTTGCTTTCATCGAAAATGTTTCTAATTTTTAATAAAACATCCCAATTTAACTCATGTTTATGATTTTCTATTAAGATTTCAGAAAAACCTTTTATGGATGTTAAGGGTTCTTTTAAAAAATGGGTGATATTTGAAATGTTTTCAATATCAAATTTTTTTGATTTAAATGTCATATAGAATTCAACACTTTCTCTTATTAATTTTGAAAGGCTGGATATATTATTTTTAGCGGTAAAATCTTGCCATTTGTTCTTAGTATCCTCATTTACTAAAATGCATATCCTCTCTTTATCATCAATATATATTTTTTCTCCTCTTTGCCATTTTTTAAAACTCTCTGTTATATTTCCGCGCCAAATTGCCTTTTTGTTAGTTTCTTTTTCATAAGTTCTCATTAACTCTTTTAATTTATTATCTTTCTCGATTTATATCACCATTTTACATTTGTATTAATATTACTTTCAAAATTTGGATTTATATTAATTGATAGATTAATAATGATAATTCTTGTTATTTAATATAAATATATCACTGTTTATGTATAAATAATATTAAAAAAAAAAATTATTTTAATTTCTCAGATCATTTAATTCTTTTGGGAATTCTGAGTTGAAGAAGGGAGAAGATAATTTTGTGCTATCTTTTGATATATTATCAAATAATTCTCTCAAAGTTTTAAAACTTCCATTTTTACGATATATATCTGCATCTTCCATTAAAAGAACCTTATCCAGTAAAGGGGATAATATAATAAAAATTTGTTCAAGCGAGTTTAGGATATTTTTTACTACTTTAATTTTTTCATTGACTTTGTATTCAATATTTAAATTTTCGTTATTTTTCTTTTTTTTACTCATTTTACATGTACCTTATTTATATATTATTTGTTGGATTTTGGTATTAATTAAAGGATTCTATGGAATCATTTTTAATTAATAATTATTATAATGCTTGTAGGCGACTGATCTCTAGACTTTCTTTTTCATGTTTTCCGATCAACTTTAATTATTTCTGAGTTGAAAACGTGAAATAATAATTTTTTATATTCTCTTGATATGTTATCAAGTAATTGTATTAAATCTCTAAAAGTTCCATTCTGGTAATAAAATTTCACCTCTTCCATCAAAAGGATTTTTTCCAATAATGGATTAAATTTTTTGAAGATTTGTTCAAGAGAGTCTAAGATATTTCTAAATACATTAAATATCTCTTTGACATTGAATCCTTCATTTGTATATTTTATATATTTATTTTTTTTTCTTTTCATGTTTCTTTTTAATCCAAATTTTGTTTTACAGAAGAATATTCTTTTTTATTCCCAATATTAGGGGATTTATCCATAATAGATAAACCCCCTAAAGGGATTTGTGGGAATTTTAAGGAGTTAAATGAATATTTATTTTTAACATAATTTTATAAGCTTGATTTTTATTTTTTTACAACTTTATTATAAATTAAAAAAATTAGTGGATTTAATCCACATTTACAAATTAAAATTCTATTAATTAATTCTATTTCATTAATCTCTTCGAATATTTTTAAGAACAGTTAATGGTTTTTTAAAACTTTTTTTATCTTTCTTCTTTACTTTACCGTTTCCTCCAGATTTGCCTAATTCTTCCTTCAAATCCTCAGCTAATGTTCCTAGTCTATTCGCCGTTGTCGTTATTTCTTCCATTGATGCAGTTTGTTGTTCAGAGGATGCGCTAATTCCTTCTAATGCTCGAGAATTTTCTTCACCTGCGGATGTTGCGCTTTCAATATCAGTTGTTATTGATCCAATTAAATCAACAGCAGATTTAATTTTTTCTGTAATATCGGATACTTCTGAAGCGGTATCACCTACAGCACTTTTAGATTCTTCGGCGAGTTTTCGTACTTCATCAGCAACGACGGCAAAGCCTCTTCCGTATTCTCCCGCTCTTCCAGCTTCTATACTCGCATTAAGCGCAAGTAAATTAGTTTGATCGGATATTCCAGTTATTAAATCCATTATTTTTTCGATGTCATTCGTAGATTTCATAATCTGATGAGCAAGTCCATTAATATCTGTTGCCATTTTGCTAATTTCTACTAGTGAATCGACCTGGTTTTGGGTATTTAAGGAAACTTCTTGAGTTGTTGAGGCAATTTCTTCGGATGCTGCATTGACTTCACTAGCACTTGCTGATAATTCTGTAGCTATATTTGATACATCAACGCTTGCACTAGAACCTGCTTTAAGTATTTTCTCCATGTTTTTTGTAACTCTTGTTATACCTCTTACAGTAGGAATTGCTATGGCAAGACCAGTTACAATTGCAACAGCTATCATTACCAAAATAACTACAAATGATGTTGTTGAGAGTGTAACCGCTGCTGCAGAATCAGCAGCCACTTCAGTAAGAATGAAGTTTTCAATTTCATGTAAAATCACGTCTGCTTCATCATCTAGCGTTTCAACCTGTGAATCTTTGGCTTCAACACTGTCCATAATATCAAAAATTCCTGTATCGGTTGTAGTTACTAATACAAGGAAATCTTCGTTATGCCATGTTTCAATAGAATTAGCGAGTGCTGTTGCATTACCATTATTTATAACTGCATTGAGATGTATATCGAAATCATTAAGTGCTGATGCAAATTGAGCCCTTAAGGCAGTACGATCAGCAGCATCTGCCCACCAATACTCGTATGTAATCAATATTTGATGCTCGAGATCATATTTCACCTCAGTAGCGTTAACTTTCATAGCTGTAGTATTTTGATACTGGACCAAAAGATCCAAATCCTCATCAATTAAATCATCTTCAACCTTTATCTCTTCATTTTTTAACCAAACTGAATCCATTAAATCAAATATTCCGTTTGTACCAAAGGCAAGGTTGTAAATTTGTGTAACCTTTACTTCAATATCCTCGACTTCATCAGCCTCTTCGCTATGCATCTCTGCGAGTGTATCCATATCTTCAATAAATTCTGTATAAATCTCCGTAAAATTTCCACTATCCACCACCTCGGTTTCACCATCCTCATACTGGTGAATAATTAGTATTATTTCCTCCAAATCAAACTTTGCTTCATCCATTAGACCGAGTATAACTATATCATCCTCAGTAAGTTCTGTAATTGAAGAACCTAAGGCATTGATCTGGGTTATACTCAAAATGCCCAATATTATGGATAAACCCATAAGAACTGCAAATCCAATAGTCATTCTTCTACCAATGTTCATATATTTCACCTTTTTTTTTTATTAATAATGAGTACTTTTTATAATATTTCATGTAAATAATTTGTTGTTTTATATAGATTCATTATAATAAATTAACTAAAGAAGCTGTATTTAAATGTTTACTTAATAGGAAAGTTTGTATCAAATCATAATTATTAATACAAAACATAAATAAAGCAATTTTCTTATAATAAAAATAAGAATTTTTCTTAAAGATTTAGTATGAAATATGGGTTTTGGGAATGAAAGATTTCAGTTTTAAGAATTTAAACAAAGATGATTTTAAGATAAGACTAAATCGATTGGATATGCCCATAGCTTCGTTTGATCCTGATTAGTTGATGAGTCAAAATATCAAAATCAAACTGAATATTCATTGCTCTTCTATTCATCATAGGCTCTAAAAAGAAGAATCTTATACCGAATGTTCCATTATTTCTAATGAAAATAGGTAAGATTGTCCATTTTGCAAAATAATAATTTTCTAAGCATAATTCAATTCCCTTTTGGAATAACACCATCTCTGAAGAGTTCAGGATTGATTTTCTCTTATATATTATGTCAGGTTTTGAGAAATGAGATTTTTTTTTAAGCCCTAATGAAATTTCATTTCCAGCAATTTCATATTCATAAAAAATGAATTAAAACGGAAGGCGGGAAAAATCCATTCCAAGAATCTCAAATATTTATGCTTTAGAAAAATGATCGGATTACTGATGGAACAACTCTCTTTCAACAAAGACTTGTAAAATTATATAGATAGTTTTACTAAAGATCTCTTATCTTTTCTTTTAAATCTTCATTTGATTTTTCAAAAACGCGTAAATAAGTTTTTTTCTCTTGATCAATATCGAATTTTGAGGTTATTCCTCTATTTTTCATTTCATCAAATATATCCCATAACGAGGCTCCAGAAATATTCGCTGAGCGTTCTAGGGTATCACCTTTTTGGTATAAATCAAGAGCAACCTGTATTTTTTGTTGTTCAATTCCAGTGTTGATTATTTTCCTTACTATTGTAGCTCTATCAATTCCAAGCAATTCAGCAATCCGATCGAGTTCATCAAGCGTTTCCTTTTTCATTCTAACAGACAAGTTAGTCATATTGAATTATAACAACTCCTTAATTTTTTTAATAAAATAGACTTCTTCATATGAAGGGCTTGCATATTTTACCCATTTTATTAGATAATCCTCGAATTCTAAATTATTAATTATTTTGTTTTGATAAGCTTCTAACATCGCAATTGGTACTTTTCTAACATCCAAATTAAAACTCTCAGCTATTCTCTTTGCTTTTTTATCCTCCATCATGCACGGGCACTTGATATTTATTGAATTATATATCACTTCAGTCTCTCCTAAACCTAATTTTAAATCGATCAATTCCTCTTTTACTTTATGGATAATTATTTTTTTATCTTTAATTAAATTCTCTCCAATTATTGCCTCTTCTTTTCCTTTATTTTTACCATTAATGATTACTTCTTGATAAATTGCTTCAGTAATAATTAGATCTTCATACAACTTATTTAATACATCAATAAAATCCATTTTCAAAGAGATTATTAATGAAGAAGCATCAATTTTTATCATCTATTACTTTTTAAATGTGTGACAAAATATTTAAATGTATTCACAAAATAATAAAAACTATAGGGTTTCAATTCCATCCCAAACAAATTTATTGGATGCGCCCATAACTTCGTTTAATTCTGATTAATTGTTGAGTTAGGATATCAAACTCAAACTGGATATTCATTGCTCTTCCATGCATCATAGGTTCTAAAAAGAAGAATCTAATCGCAAATTTTCCATCGCTTCTGATGAAAATAGGTAATAAGGTCCATTTTGCAAAGTAATAATTCTCGGAGCATAGCTCTATTCCCTTTTGGAAAAATATCATCTCTTGAGAGCTTAGAAAAGATTTATCTTTATATATAATAACCGTTTTAGAAAAAAGAGATTTTTTAAAAAGACCTAATGAAATTTCATTTCCAGCAATTTCATATTCATAAATAATGAAATAAAAGGGTAAAACTCCGGGAAAATACTTTTGATTTTCATTAAGTTTTGAAGATATCAACAATTTTGAAGCTATTCTAATGAGATAATATACTATATAAAAGAAAGTGTAAAAGTTAATAACGGCCATGAAAGTATAAAAGGTTACAGATGCATTATAGAGCGAAGTTAACATAAAAAGTAATATAACTGAATTCAACATTGTGAATTGACTACCTGCTTTTTCTACATAAAAACTAAGTTCTTTCTTAGAAAGGGGATATAAATAAGGAATTTTTGTAGTGGTAAGAAGATCCATGGAGACATGTAACCCATAAAAGAATATACCTATAAACCAGTTAAAAAGGAATGGGCGAGGGGTTAGAATTGAGATTATTATTGAAGCTATAAATGATATTATTACTCCAGTTATATATGAATGGGATCCTCCACGATGGTTAAGGTAATTTGACTTGAAGATCTTTTTCAGAGGCATTATAAATATATCCAAATCAGGTAAGACAGCAAAAAACATTGCCAGTATTATATATTCAAAGGTTACCTCCTTTAAGAAGAGGATATAGGTAAGTCCCCCAAAAACTAAATGTGTGAAAAAATCCATATCCCGAATATCAAGTATTTATGTTTTAGATAAGTGATTAAACTATTAACTTTTTTATTAATAAAAATAAAGATAGATAATATTAACAGATGTGTTCTTAATAAGGAAAATCAAAAAAAATATAAAAAAATTATATTATAGTTTTATTTATTGGCCATCTTTATAAAAGGCTGAACCAGCTTTCATGAAACGATTCATATGACGTACAGATGCAATTAGCTTTCCATTTTCTTTTTCTCTTAGATCACAATCAATCCAAAAGAATTCTGTCTTACGACTAACGCCTACACAGGCAATTTTTCCAGTTGCTATATATGGAATCCCCACTAAAACTGGTCCATTTATATTTCTAATTTCTGTGGCGCCATAAAAGGGCACAGCTTTACTTTTTTCGGCATCTAATCTATCAGAACCTAAAGACATCAAAGTAAAAATAGCGGTAGGTGACAGAATAGAATTTCCCCATGGAGATTTTCCTTTATAATAATCAAGATGATCTGTTATTGATTTTAATCCCCGATCTGCATTTTCTTGAGTTACTAAAACATCACGTTGTTTCAAATCATCACCAACTTTAAGTCCTTCAAGAATACGTAATTCCTTTGGATCGCTACTCACAAGATCTAAACCTTGTAGGTAGGATGATTCATTTGGTTCACCTACTGACAGAGTTCCTTTAGCAATTACTTGACCATTTTTCATTTCTCCACGAGCTTCAACTTGAACATTTTCAGCACCCTCTGGTGGCATTTTAACGATAGCTCTGACTTCTTCTTTATCAGTTGTAGCAAATGTATAATATAAGCTTAAGCATCCTTTCTCAAACCACTTATCCCCAAATATCTCTAAAGCGACAGGTGCGAACAAACTTAAGTGAATTGTTCCCGGTATTGTACCCCCTCTCATACCTACCTTTTTAGCGACGTTGTCATCGTGTATTGACGTTGTTAAACCTCTCCAAAGATTTTCTGGAGCCCGCCATCCACCATACATAGAGCCTTCTTTTATTATATTATCACTCATATTTAACACCAATATTTATTGTTTATAAAAAATAATTTTTATCCTATTAAATCTTTTGATAAAAAGTACAAATGTCTAAATGTAAGAACACATTAAAGGTTATAAATTAGTTTACACTTACGGTTTCGGAT
>SDBU01003303.1_pt1 | contig 20595 bp, 21 predicted proteins | sample 2277071 | NCBI WGS metagenome assembly SDBU01 (sample SAMN10397929, study PRJNA504765) | marine sediment metagenome | isolation source: marine sediment core GS08_GC12, 126 cmbsf | place: Arctic Ocean: Gakkel Ridge, Loki's castle | collected 2008
TGGAGGGCCAACTGAAACCTATCAGGGGGTGGTGATGCGAGACGGAAAATATCTGTGCCCTAAATGGGCTGGGATTCTCTTGAGAAAAGCCCTCCCCTAGTTGACAGGGGAGGGGTAGTGTTATATTCTTTTTTCAGGTGGGCTGAAAAATTAACCAACTTTTGAACGTAACCATAGGAAGGTAGAGTCGCCAGCCAATTGGGAGAAGTTGGTAGAGAAGTATAAGGACATAGTACCCAAACCTGTTAGGTACCAAGGTGAGTTGACTAGAGTGGAAGAGGATGGGTCCTGGTGGGCCCCGCGGACTTCAAATCCGTTGGCGGTAATGTAGGTTACCGTGGTGGGTTCGATTCCCACCCCTTCCGCCAACCTAAATATGTAAAATAGCCATATGTGCACTCAGTGAGATGCCAAAGCCCCTTAACCTAGCTATCAATTTGTTCAGTTAGCGCATTTATTTCAGCTAATTGTTGTAGCAGATAATGATCTATTTAGATAATGCAGCTACTTCGTGGCCTAAGCCAGAAGTTGTCTATCAGGCAATGGATGACTTTAACCGTAACACTGGTGCCAGCCCTGGCCGGTCTGGGCACAAACTTTCTATAGCAGCAGGTCGCATTATTTATGAGGCGCGAGAGGCACTCAGCGAGGTGTTCGGCGTGAACGACCCGTTGCGCATAATTTTTACTTCCAATGCTACGGAGGCATTAAATATAGCAATCAAGGGAATAATACGGACTGGCGACCATGTAGTTACAACTAGCATGGAGCATAATTCAGTGATGCGTCCCCTTCAAGCTGTAAAAGGAAGGGGGGCAGAGATAACTATAGTGAATTGTTCTCAGGAAGGCTTCCTCGAAGCTAAGGCTGTCGAGAGGGCTATCAGAAAAAATACTAGGCTTATTATCCTTAATCATGCTTCTAATGTAGTGGGCACTCTTCTGCCCATAGCTGATGTTGGCTATATCGCCCACCACTATGGTATATTATTCTTAGTAGACGCGGCACAAACAGCGGGGCACATTCCTTTAGACGTACAAAGGATGAACATCGATTTACTAGCTTTTGCAGGACATAAAGGGCTCTATGGGCCCCAGGGAACCGGAGGCTTCTATCTTCGTGAAGGAGTGGAACTGATACTTGAGCCTCTCAAACAGGGTGGCACTGGTAGTCGTTCTGAGTCTGAATATCAACCAGATTTCTTGCCTGATAAATATGAAAGCGGTACACCCAACACAGTAGGTATTGCCGGCCTGGCTGCTGGTACACGCTTTCTTTTATCTCAAGATATAGCCAACGTGCAAGAGAAAGAGAGAGAGCTAACACGCATTATTATTGAAGAATTGGAGCGCATTCCCGATGTTATTGTGTATGGGAGCAGAGACGCCAATAAGCAAGTGGCGGTTATTTCATTTAACATTTCTAGCCTCGCCCCTTCAGAAGTAGTAATGAGGCTAGATTATGACTATGATATCATGTGTCGACCCGGACTACATTGTGCCCCTTTTGCCCACAAGACAATAGGCACCTTTCCCCAAGGCACAGTGCGTCTAAGCCCGGGTTACTTCTCCAGCGAAGAAGATTTGGTGGGTACCATAAAGGCAATTCGGAGTATTGCGCAATGTCAGAGCAAATGAATCAAAAACAGTCAAGTATGAAGATAGTTGATGCTAGGGGTCTCGCTTGTCCGTCACCTGTTGTGTTAACAATGAAGGCATTAAAAGAGGTGGATGAGTTGACCGTCATTGTTGACAACGAAACAGCTAGGGAGAACGTATCCCGATTGGCAAAGAGCCACGGTTTTAGTGTTTCTATTGAAGAAAGCACTGAGGCAATATATCTGCACCTAACTAAGGTCTCGGCAAGTGTAGAGAAATATCCAAAGACTGCCACTAGCCAAGTAATACTCATAGCGTCCGATGCTCTAGGGCAAGGAGACAGAGAGCTAGGAACTATCCTCATGTCAGGCTTTATCTATGCCCTAGGAGAGTCAGACCCTAAGCCAAGCAAGGTGATCTTTATGAATAGTGGCGTCAAACTAGTGACTAAGGGGTCGAAAGCAATAAGTGACCTACGTAGACTAGAGAGCCTGGGGATTGAAATTATCGCATGTGGTACTTGTTTAGGCTACTATGGGCTAAACGACTTTGTAGAGATAGGGCAGGTCTCCAACATGTATGCTATTACTGAGGAATTACTGCAAGCGGACAAAACTATTACTTTGTAGACAAGGCTTTCAGAAATGGGGCGGATAGTAATCTTGTTTGATTCAATGAGTCAAGTATTCCGAGCTGAAAAGTTGCTCAAGGCAGAAGTAATTGTCAAGCTTATCCCTATCCCTCGGTCTTTCAGTTCAGACTGTGGTATTTGTATCCTTTGTGATGAACAAGATGAGGCACGAGTTAGGAGGATTTTGGATGGAAGTAAAACAAGCGTCAGTCGCTACAAAATTTACTCTAAACCACTTCACAGTTAAATTAAGGAAGATGGGGATAGATAAATGAACGAAATTTGTCACCTTACTAAGTCGACTCGCTATTCAGGTTGTGCTGCCAAGTTAGGTCCTGGTGACTTAGATAAAGCACTTTGTGGGCTACTCTTCGTCCCTGATCCAAATTTGATTGTGGGCTTGGAGAAAGCTGATGATGCTGGTGTATATAGATTGACGGACGAGCTAGCTATTATCCAAACAATCGACTTCATCACCCCTATAGTTGATGACCCTTATAGCTTTGGTATGATTGCTGCGGCTAATGCCTTAAGCGATGTCTATGCTATGGGGGGCAAGCCCATTACAGCAATGAATGTCGTTTGCTTCCCCAACAAGACTATGGATATATCAATCTTAAAACAGATTCTTAGCGGGGCGTTGGCTAAGATGCATGAAGCGGAGGTAACCCTAGTGGGTGGGCATAGTGTGCAAGATGATGAGTTAAAGTATGGGCTGTCTGTCACTGGTATAATTCATCCGCAGAAGGTTGTGACTAAAAGTGGGGCTAAAATTGGAGACAAACTAATACTTACCAAGCCCCTAGGCACTGGAATTATAAGCACTGCTCTAAAGGCCGGACTAGCTGATGATAAAACAATAGCCAAGCTTACTTCACTCCTGGCTACCCTAAATAGGAAGGCATCAGAACTAATGATATCTCTGGGTGCTCATGCCTGTTCTGATATCACTGGTTTTGGCCTTTTGGGTCATGCTTGTGAGATGGCTCTGAATAGCGAGGTAGCTATTGAGCTTCATTCCGATATGGTTCCCTTTTTTAGTGAAGTGGCTGATTTTGCTAAGATGGGGCTTAATCCTGAAGGTATGTATTCCATTAAGGAATTCCGCTCTAATATGATTGAGTTTGCGGCCAAAGTAGATGACTGGATGCTAGATATTCTCTTTGATCCCCAAACCTCCGGAGGCTTATTAATCTCTGCGTCTCCACAAATAGCGGGTACGTTGCTGACTGAGCTCCAAGAAGCAGGTTATAAAGAAACAGCGATCATTGGAACGGTAGTAGAGAAATCAAGAGGTAAGATCATTTTATTATGAGCACAGTTACAAGGCGAACGGAGCAGAAGGAACCTATAAATAAAGAGATACGGAAGCTTCCATCCATCGAGAGAATCTTGGAAATGAGCGAAATTCAAGCCGAAGTAGATAAGTATTCACGGGTATTGGTCACCCAGGCAGTGCAAGAAGTGATAGCGATAATTCGTGAACAGATTTTGCAAGGTAGCACTTGTCCTTCAGGAGATGAGATGATAAACAAAATTAAACAACATTTAGCTCAAGAAGGGCTGGCCCTTTTACAACCTGTGATCAACGGTACTGGGGTAATCTTACATACCAATCTTGGAAGAGCCCCCTTATCTCAGGAAGCCCTTGATTCTCTACTGCGCTCTAGCCAAAATTACTGCAGCTTAGAGTATAACCTTTCCTTGGGAGAGCGTGGAATAAGGGCTCAAGGCGTTGAGAAGTTGCTCTGCATTCTTACCGGAGCTGAGTCTGCCTTAGTAGTTAATAATAATGCCGGGGCTGTCTTTCTCGTCTTAACCGCCCTCGCTAAAGGTAAGGAGGTTATCGTCTCAAGAGGGGAATTAGTCCAAATTGGCGGAGGATTTCGTATTCCGGAAATTCTAGAGCAAAGCGGAGCCTACCTCCGAGAGGTAGGGACCACTAACAGGACCTACCTTGAAGATTATAAACAAGCTATTAATGAGCATACTGGTTTATTACTTAAGGTTCATCAAAGTAACTTCAGAATGAGGGGGTTTACCCACTTTGCTAGCACTTCAGAACTCAAGACTTTGGGTAGAGAGTACAATTTACCGGTGGCGGAGGATCTAGGCAGCGGAGCACTTCTACCTACCGAAGGATTTGGTCTGGAGCACGAGCCGATGGTCCAAGAGGCGATAGCTGATGGTGTTGATATAGTTTGTTTTAGCGCAGACAAGCTCTTGGGCGGGCCACAAGGGGGCGTCATCTTAGGGGAAAAGCAGTATTTGGACAAAATTCGTAGGCATCCGCTGCTACGAGTTCTGCGAATTGACAAGATGACTACTATGGCTCTGCAAGCTACTTTACCACACTACTTGAAGAAAGAGGCAGTTGAAAAGATCCCAGTCTGGCGGATGATCAGTTACCCGCTCCAGGAGATCATGTCCAGAGCAGAAGAGATATCAAAACAATTAACTGAGTCAGGGGTGGTTGCATCAATTTGTGATGGCTTTAGCACAATAGGTGGTGGTTCCTTGCCTGATCAGACTTTGCCCACTAAAGTCATAGCAATCGAACCGCCATACGGCGTAGAAGATTTTGCAAAGAGACTGCGCCTTTCTTCACCACCTCTTCTCGGTAGAATCGAAGGTAACCATTTTCTCATCGATCCACGCACCATTATGCCATCTTTGGATAATACAGTGATTAAGATAATCCAAAATGTGCTGATTTAAGCAAAGTAATAGCTATGTTTATTATTGGTACAGCCGGCCATATCGATCATGGCAAGTCTGCCCTTGTTCTAGCATTGACTGGTATAGACCCAGATCGTTTGCCTGAGGAAAAAAAGCGAGGAATGACTATTGACTTGGGTTTCGCTTGGATGCCACTCTCCTCCGGTGAAATGATAGGCATTGTTGATGTTCCAGGTCATAAAGATTTTATAAGGAATGTGATCGCTGGAGCAGGGGGGATTGATGTTGCACTCTTAGTTATTGCTGCCGACGATGGGTGGATGCCCCAGACGGAGGAGCACCTGCAAATCCTCGATTTTTTTGACATAAGACATGGGATTGTTGCCTTGACCAAGGTTGATTTAATAGACGATCCCAATTGGCTAGATTTAGTCGAAGAGGACATAAGGGGAAAACTGAAGGGGACTAGACTATCTGATGCACCTATAGTGAGGGTGAGTGCTAAAGAAGGAACTAACATCGGGGAATTAAAGAGAAGTATTGATGAGTTGATTTCAAAGATAATTCCAAAAAGAGATATAGGTAAACCATGCTTGCCGATAGATCGCGTCTTTACTATCAAGGGTAGTGGAACGGTGGTAACTGGAACCCTTATCAACGGCTCTTTATCACAAGGTCAGAAAGTGCTCATCTTCCCACAGAGCTTGCCAACTCGCATTAGAGCTTTAGAGAGTTATAAAGAGAAGACGGACAGAGCGCGACCCGGCACCAGAGTAGCTCTTAGCCTAGTTGGCGTAGAAAAAGAAGACCTCAAACGAGGTGATATCATCTTTGGGGAAGAAAAACAGATCAGGTCAAGTAAAATTCTTGACGTCGAAGTGGAACTTATCCTGAGGTTAACTAATCCTTTGAAAAGTGACACAGAACTCGCAGTGTATTTGGGGACAAGAGAAATCTTAGGAAGACTAATATTGTTGGGGAGGAAAGCTCTAAAGCCAGGCGAATGTGCCTTTGCCCAATTTCGCTTTAAAGAACCTGTGGCGGCTCGTATTGGGGATCACTTCATCATCAGGAAGCCCTCCCCAGCGGAGACCATTGGAGGTGGAACTATACTTGACCCTCTGGCTGGCAAACATAAATCCAAAGATATAGACAAAGTAATCTTTTCCCTCCAGAGAAGGATAAATCTTGAGACAGAAGAACTAATCCTGTCAGAATTGGATAAAAATAAGTATATAAAGAGAGAGAACCTTCTAGAAGCTAGTCATTACTCATCGCAAGAGGTTTCAAATTGTGTAAAGCTATTGCAGAATAAAAATAAGCTTATCGTGGCAAGTTCTTGGGTGATTGATTTGGCATATTGGCAGAAGCGGATTGAAGAAGTTTTAGATGTCTTATTTACAGAGCACTCACTCCATCCTTTAGAGAAAGGCATCCCTCAAGCTGAGCTACAGAATCGCTTGGATCTCCCTAAGGAAGCATTTGATTGGCTAGTTGCAACTCTAATTGACTCAGGGAAGATAGTTTCTGACGAGAATATTATTGCTCTGGCTACACACAAGCCGCGGCTTTTCCATGAACAAGAGCTAGTGGTCTCAAAGATACTGGAACTTTTTGAAAAGAATCGAGCCAATCCACCAACAAAGAAGGAATTGGCAATCCGAATACCTGATAGTGAAGGGATAGTTCGATTTATGTGCCAACAGAATATGCTTATTGAACTACCAGAAGGGATATTACTTGAACATAAACATTACCAGAGCGTCAAAAGCGAGATAATTAATTTCTTGAGAAACAATGGTACCATCTCCATCCAGCAAGTGCGAAGCCTTTTTGGATTTAGCCGGAAGCACATGCTGCCGCTCTTACGCAAGCTAGATGAAGAAAGGGTCACCCAGCGTCAGGGAGACGAGAGAGTTTTGGTGCATAGACGTGATTAATGACCTTAGTAAGTCGGGCTCCACCATGGAAATCAGGATTTTGCAGTCAATTCATTCTAGTGGCTTAAATCGCCTCCTTTTCTTTAAGGAAGGGCAGGGCGCTTATAATTGGAGCGAAGAAGTGTTCTAACCTTAGGTATTAAGTTGAATCTACTAAAGCGGAAGAGGATGAGTCCCGCTGGGACCGGCGGACTTGAAATCGCTGGCGGTAATGTAGGTCGCTGTGGTGGGTCCGATTCCCACCTTTTCCGTCACTCCTCCCAAAGATTAATTTGTGAGACAGGTCTAAGAGGATGACACAGTAAAACGGAGGTATAGTATGTTTGATTACGATGTGGTAATTATCGGCGGTGGCCCAGCTGGATTGACAGCAGGGTTGTACTTAAGTCGAGCGAAGCGCCGAACTGTACTTTTGGAGAAGGAAATCTTTGGCGGACCGATAATGAATGTGGAATGGATAGAAAATTACCCGGGATTTACCGATGGGGTTTCAGGTGCCCATCTTGCTTCAGAAATGGTAACCCAGGCCACCAAATACGGCCTAAAGCTTGAGCAAGCGGAGGTCGTAGGGATTGAGCTTTTTACAGGCTGCCGGTGGGTAAAACGTGCTGATGGTGCAGGTTACACGACCACAGTGGTGATCATAGCTGGGGGTGCTCGTCCCAAAAAGTTGGGTGTCCCCGGTGAAGAAGAACTGCGAGGAAAGGGTATATTTAACTGTGCTTTCTGTGACGGGGACCAATTTGCAGAACGAGTGGTGGCAGTATGCGGTGGCGGAGATTCCGGCATCAGCGAGGCTCTTTACCTAACAAAGCTAACATCTAAAGTCATTCTTATTGAAGGAATGCCTGCACTCACTGCCAGTACGGTTCTTCAAGAGCGAGCTTTAGCCAATCCGAAGTTGGAGATTCGCACAGGCGTAAAGGTTGAAACTATAGTTGGCGAGAGCCGAGTTGAGGCTGTCGAACTACTAGATGCAGGGGGGCAAAGAGAAACTTTAAAGGTGGATGGTGTCCTGGTTCATGTTGGTCTCGAGCCCAATACTGACTACCTAAAGGTTATTGTGCCGTTAGATAGTGAAGGTCGGATCATAGTGAATGACAGGATGGAGACAAAGGTTCCGTACATTCTCGCTGCTGGCGACATCAGAAGTGGCTCACTGAATCAAATAATCACTGCAGCGGGTGATGGAGCGACGGCTGCACTTACTGCTGAACGGCTCCTCCAAGAATTGGCCTAGGTTGAAAGGGAAGAAAGAGGCTTAACAATGGTCCAGAATGTGTGATGGTCAATAAAAAGGCTGGATATTTCTCACATTTAAATATCCAGCCTTGCACCTAATTCCAGTTGCTAATTAACTATTGGCCTTAACTCTTTCCTATTCTGAACATCTTGGTGTAGTGGATTGAATGTCATCCCTGGATATCGGTATAGCTCCCTCAATCTCTAGATTGTTGCCGTCAACCCATACCTTGATACTGAGAGCCTCTAGAGCCAGCCGCTTATCCTCAAAGGTGAACTCGCCGAGGTTTTGCCTTACCACTTCACAGAACCGCTCTATAGACTCCATGTTAACCTCGGTCTCTCTTGCCTGCTCCAGCCTCGCATCCAATTCGGATTTGCGCTACTTAAGCAGATCTCACTGCCCGTTAATTCTCTTGTTCTCAGCTACAACTGTCTCCTCGGGGAAGCCCTTCAGTGCCCATTGGAGTAATTGCTGCTGCTCCTTATCAAGCGACTTAAACCGCCTATTGATCTCGAGCAATTCTCGCTTGACATAACTGGACTCATTTGCCTCATCCATCCTCGTTTTAAGGCCAGCTAGGACCATCTCAGGCTGGATTAATAACGTCACAATTTGTTGACCATTTGACCAACTATCTGACCGACCATTCGACCGCCCTCTTGACCACTCTTTTGACTGAACTTTGACCAAGCTAGTGACCATGTGACCGTGCTTCTATTGGGGCATAGGCCCGACCGTGTGGCACTCTCTAGTGCGGGGCGGCTGTCCAGCATTACCTCAAGGCGTTCCGCTAAGCGGTATTGAAGTACCATGGCGTTAAGAAATCTAGAGGTGGCAGAAGCATCGCTGTTCATCGGCCACCCCCGGGGTATGTTGCTCTAACGCAGAAACAGTACTGAGAAGCTCAGGAAGCAAAACTTTAGGGGTTTCCAATGGTTTTATTGTCACTAAGCCCGGAGCGCTTCAAATACTTGATGTGGTAGGGAGGGTAGCCTCCTCTCTGTGCTATAATAATTGTGCATGTTATTGCCTACACAGCGGAGGGGGAGGATGACGTGAAGGCCAGCCCCCGCTTACCTCCTTTCGGATCGTCTCCTCCCCCTCCATCTTGACCAGCCTTCTTTTCACGGGCCTACCACTCAAGCGACCCCACTGTCTCATTTGCTCTGGGCCATAAAGCCGAACGGTTCTCCGGCCTCCTATTTCCCCTATGCGCCGCAAGTGCTCAATACCATACTTCAACACCGTCGTACTTCCTCCCAGTGCACCGGCCTCAGAGACGGTTAAGGTGCTCTTATGAGATATATCTTTGTTCTTCACGCTTTCCCAGCTACGAAAAAATTGAAGCTACCTATCACTAGGTAGCTTATCACATAGGGAGCGTTTGAAAGACTGAATTTACTGCTTCGGTAAAATATGTCTACTTAGGGTGTTTTGGTTAATGCCGATAAGTTTCGAAAATTTCCTTACATCTGCACCAACGTTTTTTGCATAGGAGACCAGCTTGCCTCCGGGGGTATATACTTCCAACTGAGCTATTTCATCGTAAGTTTTATGATGAACGTGATGCTGAAACCACCACCTAGCATGGGCTTCAAGGTTGCTGGGAAATTCCTGTGCCCCCTTAGCCTTAAGTATCGCCTCATAGACAGCGAGTTTCTTGCTGATTGCAGCCAGTATTCTTTGCCTGCCCTGTGTAACAAAAGACCACCATGGTAATTCGACTTGCAGTGGAGACAAAAAGGGTAAGATGAATTGGGCGTAGCTTGGGATGTCCTCCACTGGTGTAGCCACGCCGGCAGCTTTAAATATCTCTTCGGCAACGTCGTCTACGTCGTCACTAAGCAATTCATCGGCAGCCCAAGGAGCCCGTAAATTCCATCGACAAGCCAGATCGGTCAACGCTCTTGTGTAGGGCTCTACTACCTTCTTCGCGGGGCGCTTGAGCTTGACGTTGGTCATGAGAGTTCCTTATAAACCTCTCATCCTGAGCCCATTGGAAGAAGCGGCGGAGCGACACGTAATAGTGCCAAAGAGTGGTGTAGGACGCTTTACGTGCAGAGCTCTCAGAGCCGTTGCCGCTCAAGCCCCAGCGGTGTTCACCGTCCCTAACATAAGCCAAAAACTCCCTAATATGCTGTACCGTGAGCTCCCCTGCGCGTTTTGAGGAAAACCGTGGATCTTGGTATACCATAAGAAGCGTCTAATATTGCCTTCATAAAATAGGATCGTCTTGGGGGATTTGCCCTTGGCCGTGAGGGTAAGCGTGAGGCCCTCTACAAGCTGAGGCAGGTTGGGTACTGTGTTGCGCTTGGCCATTTCTCTTTTGCGGGGGCTGGCTATTTTGAGTGATATAGGTGGTCGCTATCATACTTACTGCCCATGTAGGGTTTAGACTGTTTAGGTGGTCACATCTCCTATTTCTCTTAGCTATGGTCGGGGTGAGAGGATTTGAACCTCCGACCACCTGAACCCCATTCAGCCTCGATAAAAGGCGGAGGCCGCTTGCCTCCTTGTCAGTACTATATTTTACTCCTATTTGTTCCCAAATCAATACATAACTCATTAATTCTTACCCAAGTTATCATCTGAAAAACAATCAAATCTCTGCTCGATATATCTACTCACACTTTACTAACCCTACATCCGCGTTGCCATTATGCTATATATGCTTACTCTCGGGCCATCCGCTAAAGATATTTCGGCCTGTCGGTATAAATCTTTCATTACTCTCGACTCACTCCAGCTCCGCCAGAATTCAGCTTTCTGCCAAGTGCTTATTACGAGTATCAGGGAAATATCGCTTTCGCTCCTTAAGAATTCGGCACTTACAAAGCCTGGATATTGCATGACATTTGTTCTAAGCTGCAACAATATTGATTGTATATCTGCTTCATCTGTTAATTTGAGTCCTTCAATAACCTTTATCATTTAACTTCCTTTATTTAGCCACCTTTGGCTTTTCTGCCGGTTCAGGTGCACTGAACAACCGCCACTACATTCACTGGTCGGGGTGAGAGGATTTGAACCTCCGACCACCTGAACCCCATTCAGGTGCGCTACCTGGCTGCGCTACACCCCGAAGTCACTGCTAAATCAAGTCTTTTCCCGCCATTATTTTGATTGGTTAGGCGGTCTATTCAAGAGATAATTCACTGCTGTTGTTCCTGTTCTCACCCCTTTTCCTTGCCTACCTTCTTCTTACACGTGTCATACGTAATCTTGTTAAGCCGTTTAATAGTTCTGCCTGACTTGAAGCGATTCAAGTTAACAAAACCCCTTGTTCTATTCACTGGTTACTTGACCCCTCTCCTGTTCAATCTTCTCGGCTACGACCTCTTGATACTGAGATTTAATTTAGGATTGCTTTCTCTGATGTTTCCATTTTGATACATGCAGGGCTAATAGTCAAGCGGGATTCAACGCTGTAGCTACTCTTATGGCTGAAGTTATATTTTCAACCATATGCATGGAAAAACATTCCTAATTAGTGCTAGAATATTTTAATGCAGGGAAGGAAAAGGAAAGTTACGAGGATATTAAAGCAAGGTGTTCCTCTTCTACTGTTAGTTACGATGCTATTGGCTATTGTGGGTGGGTGTGCTGCCCCGGCTGGAGTACCTTTGGCTAAGGAAGAAGGTAAGATACGGCGAGTAGTCAAGGTTAAGGCTGATGGGCTGACTATTCATTATTTGCGTCAGTCTTTCTGGGGAGAGAAGGAGTTCACTAGTTACTTAGCCAACCAGGCTCAATTCAAGTCTGATTTCAAGGAAGATTTTGAGCTAGAGTTAACTAAAGCCGGTGTTTCCGCTTGTCTTTGATTTGCCACTGCCATTGCACCCAATATAAGTCGGAGATTAAGCACCTGTTCCAAGACCGATGTCTAGAGTGTGGTGCCGGAGTGATAATAGAGTTGGGTTATCCATAAATGATTAGACAAAATGTTAACCAAATATTGAGTGAACTACCAAGCGGGGTTCAATTGGTAGCCGCCGCCAAAACAAGACAACCCGGGGAAGTGCTTGAGGCGGTTGAATCTGGTGTAAAAATTGTGGGGGAAAACTATGTTCAAGAGGCCGAAAGAACGCATGAGGTAGTAGGAAATAGAGCAAGATGGCATTTTATAGGACACCTTCAAAAAAATAAGGTAAAAAAAGCGGTTAGGATATTTGATGTGATAGAAACCGTTGATTCTGTTGAAATAGCTAGGGAGATTGATAGAAGATGTGCTCAAATTGGTAAGGTAATGCCAGTATTAATTGAGGTAAATAGCGGTCGAGAAAAACAGAAATCAGGTGTATTGCCAGAGGGTGTTGAGCAGTTAGTGAGAGGGATTTCGGCTTTTCAGAACATAAAAGTAATGGGTCTTATGACTATGGGACCTCGTTTTGGAAACCCTGAGGATTCAAGACCTTATTTTCGGGAAACAAAAAAATTATTTGAAAAGATTAAGAAACTTAATTTGCCTAATGTAGAGATGAGATATCTTTCAATGGGGATGACAAATTCTTATAAGATTGCTGTAAAGGAAGGTGCAAATATAGTGAGGATAGGAAGCAAGATATTCGGCGAAAGGGATTACGAAAAAAGCCAAGCTAGCGACTAACGACTACAAATTGTTTCCCCAGCAGTCTGGTAGGTTTATAGGTGAAAGATAGGTGCTGCAGCGCACGGCGGTGGATCCATTTGGCTGGCTGGTTAAAAAACTAGGGCCACTTTTCAGGGTGACCCTGTCTCATAGCATAACTAGCTCTCTTCTTTTCTAGACTAGAGCATCTCAGCAATCTTTACAGTTACTATAACGGCAAAGGCTATAATCAGAGGCACGAGGCCAACACTAAGAAACCTAGCTATACGCAAGGAAGTGTTTGACCCCCCACCACTAGCCAGTTCTTTAGTGGTTAGAAAGAGTATTAGGCTCACTACTGCAACCATACCTATACCAGTAGTAAGCCCTAGAGCAACCATCGTAGTTACCGTGGTTACAGTAGTAACAGTAGTAATCATTCTCTTACCCCTTTACTTTATTTTTAATATGTTAGCATAAAATAACACTTTTGTCAAGCCCTTGACTTATTATTTTTAATATGTCAGCATAAAATAATACTTTTGTCAAGCCCTTGACTTATTGTTTTTAATATGTTAGCATAAAATAATACTTTTGTCAACACTAGACTTGATAAATATGGAGAAATGATATAATTTATATAGAGTAAAGTCCCTACATAGGGGTAGAGTATCATCTTCTTACAAAAAGGGAAGAGGTGTCCTATGAAATGGAGCAAGAATCTAATAAGTTTGGCTGTAGCTGTAATATTTGGCTTAAGCCTAATTCTTGTCCCTGTAGTCAGCCAAGTATCACCGGTCCAGGCAGCTATAACCTGGACCAAATCCACAACTTCAGTTACCCTAGATAACGAGAGGTATGTAGGAGATGCCTGGGTTATCAAGGATGACACTACCTACAAGATGTGGTATACACATGGCACAACCGACCTGACTGTTACTCAAATCGTAAGCAGCATGACAACATCACTAGGCCTCAGTCCCCTCATAAGTGATATAGCCAGTCTAGCCCTGGTATCGTTCCTGGGTCATCTAGGCAGCGTGGACATTACTGAGGCCAGGAATCTACTGGATGGTACCAGTACGGTCATTGGCTACGCCACCTCAAGCAACCGTGTCACCTGGACAGTGCAAGATTCCGAAGTGCTTGCCGGCAGTGGTGCTGCCTGGAATAGTGTCGGTGCTCCCTGTGTCATCAAGGTTAGCGACACTGACTACAGGATGTGGTACACACGTGTCAAAACAGACCTTACCCTGGCTGACCTCCAGACCATCCTGACTAACCTGGGAGTCGCCGGTCAAAGAAAGGATGCCCTGTTAGACCTAATAAATAGTACCAGGACGGTTATTGGCTATGCCACCTCAGATGACGGCGTAACATGGGCAGTGCAGAATTCCGAGGTGCTTGCCGGGGGTGGTCCTGCCTGGAATAGTGTTGCTGACCCCTGTGTCATCAAGGATGGCACTACCTACAAGATGTGGTACACACAGGGCAAAACAGACATTACCCAGGCAGACCTTGATGCCATGGATGCAGCCACCTTCGGCCTCGATGAGATACTGGCTATCCTGGATGGTACCAGTACCGTCATTGGCTATACCACCTCAAGCAACGGTATCGACTGGGAAGCAACACAAGAAGTACTCGCCGGCAATGGTGATGCCTGGAGTAGTGTCGCTAAACCCAGCGTGGTCAAGAGTAGCAGTTACGAGATGTGGTACACACAGGGCATAACAAACCTTACCCAGGCGAATCTGTCAATTCTTCTGAGTGAAATAGCCGACTTGGCCGAGTCTTTTTGGGCTATTCTTGAAGCTTTTGGAGCTGGAGACTTCGAACAGCTCCTGGATGACCTTGATGCCCTAGACATTAGTACCATAAAAGATCTCTTGGGTAATACCCGTACCGTCATTGGCTATGCCACTTCAACTATCGGTACAGATTGGACAGTGCAAAGTTCTCAACACCTTGTGGGAACTAGTACCAGCGCCTGGAGTAGTGTGGCTGCTCCCAGTGTCGTCAAAGATGGCACCACATATTATATGTGGTATACAGAGGGTATAGATGACCTTACTTTGACGAACCTCCTGGCTCTCGTGCTCGGTACCGACCTGCCCATTGGCTATGCCACCTACACTCCTGTAGTGCCACCGACACCTGGTGTTGGAGTTGGCATATCACTAATCTATTATATAAAAACGAACCTATTCGGCATAGAGAAGAACTACCGTATTAGCAGCGAGGGTGGAATACTGAAGATAATAGAAGCCACCTCAGAGGATAGTATGCTTACCATTACTATCCCGGAGGGCACTATTGCCTTGGATAAAGATAGTAAGCGGCTCGAAAGGTTACAGGCAGCAGTTGATGAAAGTCCACCGTCACTACCCGAGAATGCCTATATTATTGGGCTAGCTTATGACCTTACTCCTGCTGGGGCTACTTTTGACCCACCAATAACCTTTAAATATACCTATGACCCGGCTGACATACCTGAAGGGGTAGCTGAAGAGGACTTGGTTCTAGCCTACTATGATGAGGATGCTGGTGAGTGGGTAGAACTCCCTTGCACAGTCGACCCGTTAACCCATACCATTACTGCTTCGGTCAGCCACCTCACCACCTTTGCCATCATTGGCACTATCACTCCAGCTACCTTTACCCTCAGCATGCTGAATATATCTCCAGTTGAGGTCAATATTGATGAAACAGTAACTATTAGCCTATTAGTGACCAATACAGGTGGTAAGTCCGGCAGCCATACAGTTACTCTCACGATAAATGATGTAGTGGTAGCTACTGAGTATGTAACTCTGGCTGCTGGTGCCAGCCAGAAGGTAACCCTTACCACAGTCAAGGATGTTGTTGACACTTATGCGGTAAATGTTGATGGTCTATCGGGTACATTTACGGTCAAGCCAGAACTCAAACCAGCTACTTTTGACACCAGCTCCCTGAGCATATCCCCCACTGAGGTTGATATTGGGGGAACTGTAACTATCAGCGTCCTTGTTGCCAATACTGGTGACCTTAGTGGTAGTTATAGAGTAACTCTCATGATAAATAATGTAGTGGTAGCTACTAAGTATGTAACCCTGGCTGGTGGTGCTAGCCAGGAGGTAACCTTTACCACAGTCAAGGATGTAGTTGGCACTTATGCGGTAAATGTTGATGGTCTATCAGGCACATTCGTGGTCGAGGTAGCACCTCCCGCACTAATTAACTGGTGGCTCATTGGGGGTATTATTACTGCGTTAGTGATAGCTGGTCTGCTGATTTACTTCATGGTAATAAGGAGACGAGTCATAGAAGGTGAGGGATAGGTTTTTCTGGTATAACAATAGGCAGCAGGGCTAAAAACCTGTCCCTTTATTTTCGACCAAGGAGTGAGGTTACTCCTATAAGCCTTATTCTACTTATACACCACAATTAACTTCTCATCTTCAATGCGGATGCTCTCCAAATCCACGGGGACTTCTATCTCAGCAGCTTCAATGGCATCGTTAATGAGTTCCGATATCTTATCCTTGGATAGTCCAAGTGCAGCGAGGGGTAAAGCACCCAGCTTGAACTCGCTCACCTCTACACTGGGTTTACCCGCCTCACAATTTATCTCAGCTTCTGCAGTGAGCATCAGGCTAAGCCCTAAGGCACTTACATTACCCGAGACAAATACTGCCTTTCCCTCAAAACGAATCTCCAGAGCCTCTGTCCTCGCCTTGTGACCCATGGCTTCTCCCTCCGCCGAAAGTAGCATCCTGTCTTGCTCCAGTTTCACACGAATATATTCTACCCTTGCCTTACCTGATTGGTTAGCCATATCAATAAGTTCATTCACTTTAACCTGGAGTTCCTCCTCGGAGAGTATAATGGTATTCTCCGGCGGGGAGATTTCCATTGGAGGTGGCACAGTGGGCAATTCCGTCGGGGGTACCGTTGGCTGAGGTGTTTCTGCTATGGGAAGTTGGGCCGTTAGCCAGGGAATGACAGGCGTAAAAGTAGCAATAACAACCACTGCCAAGATTACTATCAAAATGACCGTCAAACGAAACAGATTTCTTCGCTTAAACACAGCAACCCACTCTCCCCTAATCAGTCTGGTTGGCTATTCTGTCCTAGGTTTATAAAAATCCATCCCATGAAGGCAACTCTGTAACACCAGAGTAACCGATTACCTCACCCAAAATCATTCCTTCCGTCCGTTACCATCCTCTAACTTAATTATTATCTCAATTTGCTTCAATTTTTCGTCCTTTCTCTTAAGAGTATTTATAATTCCTATGATTACATTCTTAAAAACGCCCTGGACAAAGGCATTCAGCGGAACCGGTTTCTTATTGATGATAAGTGTAACTGAGTTTCCCATCTTGTCCTCCTGAGCAAGAAGCTGCTCAATAAAGTTGGCTATGCCAGACACATCATCGGGTTTGAATACGGGCTTTTCTACTTTTATCTCAAAGTCGCTTACCAGTGCCAGGATATCATCTTGTGGAGATTGGACGTAATCGCTAATCCCTTTCCTGAGTACCACTATCTTGGTTACTTCTTTCTCCTCACTAAATCCCTCGCCAAACACGATGTCAAAACTAGAAAAGTAGTGCTCGGCAATACTTTTTAGCCCGGGAACAGGCTCCTTGTCCTCAATGAGCCCGACTCGACCAGGTGATGTAAGAAATACCCCACTTGCCCCTGCTTGCGTGAAGCGCCAAGAGTCCTTTCCTTTAACATCCAGGTCAAACCCATGGGGGCAGTGCTTTACCACCGCCACCCTGTACTTTCTCCCGCTGAGTTCCCTGAGCAACTTCTCTATCAGCGTGGTCTTACCAGCGCCGGAGTTTCCCACCACAGAAACCACTAATGGGTTAAGCCTGTCCATAGTCACAACCATAAATACCACTCACACGATACTAGATAATCTCCGCCCAGTCAACCTCCGTTCTCGGCAGCAAGCGTGATAGCTCGGTCTAGGTCTGACTGGTTATTTATGTTGAAGAAGCTTAAGAGTTGGGGGTCGAATTTCTGGCATTCTGCCTGTTCAATATACCTAACACGCAACATAGTGAGCGAGTGGCTAATCTGCAGATGGTTATGCTCCAACTGTGTTTTCATATTATCCAGGCAGCCCTTGGAATATATGGCGTGGAGCGGTTCCACCCTCCCTTCTCCTAATCGGGGGACAACGGCATCAAAGGCGGGGGATAGTTCAATCATATAGCGCAGCAGCTCAATATTTAGAAAAGGCATATCACAGGCAACCACAATGCTGTGTGAAGACGGGGAAGCCAGCAAGCCAGTATATATACCTCCAAGGGGACCCTTGCCAGGGTAAAGGTCTACCAGGACTTCCCCCTCACCAGCGACCGGAAGAACAGGCTGTCCTGGAGAGGTCACTATTAGGGTCTGGGTACTCACCAGTTTAACCCGTTCGACAACCCGCTCAATCAGGCTTTTGCCACCGATAATCTCTAGAGCCTTACTGCTACCCAGCCGCAGGCTTCTACCACCAGCCAGAATAATTGATGTCACCTCTGTATCTCCCGGTGAGAATAAATGTCAAAGATGAGGGGTTTTAGGCTTCCCTTAGATAGTTAATTAGCCTCCAGGTGATGGTCTCACAAAGCACAGTTATATCCTCAGTGGAGAGGTAATCAGAAATGGTGGCGTCAAACATTATACTCCACTGAGGAGCAAACTCATCATCACCTTGCCACAGGACTATAGTTATAGGCACCCGGCTGAAAGGATTAATGGTTACAGCCACATCACCGTAATCTGCCTTATGACCGTCCAGTTTTTCGGCGGCAGCTACTAACAGACGAGGCTCTTTGCCAAAGTAGTCCAAGAGGGGCTTTATAGTCCTCTTAGAAAATGTGGGGAAGTAATTAGCCCCTCCTGGCAGTTCCTTGTAGGTAATTAACCTATTAGCCAGAGGGGTACCTTTTGCCAAGGTTAAATAGTGAAGTATCAGAACCTTGTCTCTTATCGGAACCTTCTCCCCGCTATCAGCTAACGAAATCTCAATGCCGGGAAGGATGATTTGATATGATTGGTTTAGATATTGGATGATGATGACCTTTTTAGAATCTATTACCTGACATCGAGCACCACTTTTGAGGCATTGCTGCTCAATATCACCAATCTTGGCTAGTTGTTCACCGGCAAGCTTATAAGCAAACTCATAGCCATATTCATAATTCCTCTGAGTAGGTAATGTCAAATCTCTACTTCCCATCCTTCAAAGCCCAGCGGCGTCTAGTACTTGGGGTACCTTTTTCTCCCAGCCGATAGCCATAATATGTACCCCTTGACACATACCCCTCAGCCCCTTAATTATGTTAGCCGCGATTTCTATCCCTGTCCTAGCTTTATCTTCAGCCGCAGCCATTTTGCTAATCAGTTCCTCAGGGACAAAGACGCCAGCTACATTCTTGTTCATAAAGCGAGCCATACCGACTGATTTTAGTGGTATTATTCCAGCTAATATAGGAATTCTAAATCCCTCTACCCTCTTCATAAATTTAGCGAAGGCATCAACATCATAGACAGCCTGGGTTTGGAAGAACCTAGCCCCGGCGGCAATCTTTTTCTCCAGCTTAATAAGCTGTAGTTCAAAGGCAGTCTCAGTATCAGCCCCAGGGTTGACCACTGCCCCGGGGAAGAAATTAGGTTTCCCCTTAAGCTCATTCCCAACCATATCGTAGCCTTCGTTTAACCTACCTATGACCCATAGAAGCTGCACCGAGTCTAAATCATAAACTGGTTTGGCTTGAGGATGGTCACCGAGAGAGGGTAAATCGCCGGTGATAGCCAAGACATTCTCAATTCCCAAAGCAGAGGCACTCAACAGGTCTGATTGTAACGCTAATCGGTTTCTATCTCGGCAGGTCATCTGGAATACAGGCTCAAGCCCTCTCTCTTTCAACAGGTGGCAGGTAGCTAATGAACCCAGCCTCATTACCGAGCTTTGTTGGTCAGTAACATTGGCAGCATCTACCCTTCCCCGCAAAAGCTCAGCCACCTCCTCAATTTCAGTAGTATCAGTCCCTTTAAGCGGACCGACCTCAGCCGTCGCTACAAACCTTCCTGCTTCCAGTTGAGATTTTAAGCTCATTTTGTCTTTCTCCTATTAGCCAGATTGCTCCAGTGCATAGTGGGATGTAGACAACATTTTTGGGCTGGGCATCATCTTACTGTAGTCCTTGGGGGTAATAAATTTCCTGAGCTTATCTAGTTGGTTTTTCTGCTTTACCCTTTCATAGATTAGCTCCCAGCCACAATCCTTCTCCGGGTCAAGCTCGCATTTCCCTTGGGATGCCCCACCACAAGGTCCGTTGATTAATCCCTTGGTGCACGCGGTGAGTGGGCATATCCCTCCGGTGTAATCCAGTAAGCAGTCGCCACATTCCAGGCACCTCTCCCCACCTTTCCATTCCCCCCGACTTCCACCCAAATTGATGGTATTACAAGCCGGGTGACAAACCTTGTTTATTGCTGCCGATACTGCTTGGACACCAATGCCGCAGGTCATAACCAGTATGGAATCGGCGGACTCAACCTCTTGAGTCCTTGCCCTTAATCTTGATTTCACCAGTGCCTTCTGGCAGAGAAAATCGATAACCATAGAGCTGGTCACTTTCTTACCAGCTTCTCCAAGCCTCTTCTTCATTTCCTTAACCTGAACGGGACCACCAGTACCAGAGGACTGGGCACAGCCATTACAGCCTAAAATGAAGACATTATTTTCTCCCTCTAGAGAACATAAAATCTCTTCTTGCGGTTTTTGCTCCGAAAGAATCATCTTTCCTCCTTAAAAGCTTAGGGGTAATCAATGGATGGCACAGGCGAGGCAAGGGTCAAAGGAACGAACAATGCGCACGATTTCAAAGGGATTGCTTTTATCCCTTATTCTAGTACCGATTATAGCCTGTTCCATA
>SDBU01003304.1_pt1 | contig 20594 bp, 17 predicted proteins | sample 2277071 | NCBI WGS metagenome assembly SDBU01 (sample SAMN10397929, study PRJNA504765) | marine sediment metagenome | isolation source: marine sediment core GS08_GC12, 126 cmbsf | place: Arctic Ocean: Gakkel Ridge, Loki's castle | collected 2008
GAGCGAGCCAAGAAGAGCGGGGATAGCTCAACGGTAGGGCATCGGTCTTATATGCCGAAGATTGGGAGTTCGACTCTCTCTCCCCGTACCACAAAATAGTAGGAGCGAGCCAGACAAAGTGAGAAACCCATCGTGGATGAGCGAGCCAAAAGTACTGAGGAAACCATGACAAATGAGCGAGCCAGGGGAGCCGGGGTCGCGGTTTCGGTAAGCTAAGGTTTACCGGGCCCCGCCGAATAACCAATAAGGCAGCCGGCTCCCCAGGGGAGGAGGAAAAATCTCAAATTATTTGACACTAGTTAGTAATCAGTTTATAATAAGAGAATGAACAAGAAAAAATTGAGCATTCTACACCAAAAAGCCATGGGGACCTACGAACGAAACCAAAAAATTCGGAGACTACATCGGGGAGGACAGAATATGGCGCAGATCGGCCGTAAGTACAGGCTTCCACGGCAAACAATCAGGCGAATAGTCAACGAACCAGGAGAGTAAAGTGGCCAAAAAGAATGGCTGGGTAAAATTACATCGGAAGATATTGGCAACCCCGCTTTCCTCATCTCAGTTTAAGTTCTTTGTGGGAACTATCCTACTGGCAAAGACACTAAAATCCCCGAATCCTGGCCTTGTTGATTACACAATCAGGGAGCTTTCCAATGAACTCCACATGTCCCGGTCTGAAGTGTGGCGCCGAGAGAAAGAACTGGAGAAGATGGAGATGCTAACCTTATTAGAGAAGGGCTTTATTATCAACAATTATAAATACTACCAAACAGGCATTGGTGTCCCGCCCACGGGACAAGAAAAGGAAACTAGTGTCCCGCCCACGGGACAAAGTGTCCCGCCCACGGGACAAAGTGTCCCGCCCACGGGACAAAGTGTCCCGTCTCGCGAGAGTAAATCGGGCAACAAGAAAGATAAGAATAATAAGAATAATAAGAAGAAGTTCGACATTTTCTGGGGAGCATATCCAAAGAGGAAATCTAAAGGGTATGCAGAGAAGGTGTTTGCCAAGGTCAATCCTGACGAGCAGCTCTTAGCGACTATGTTGGCCAAGATAGAGCAGGCCAAGAAATCAGAGGACTGGCAAAGGGAGGATGGGAAGTTTATCCCTTATCCGGCTACCTGGCTGAATTCTAAGGGCTGGGAGGATGAATTTAGAGGGCAGGCAGACCACAAATCAAAATTTGATGATGGATGGAAATAAATATGAACGAGCGATTATTACCACATGACCTCGATGCCGAGGAAGGAGTGACGGGTTCACTCTTAATAGATGGCCAGGCGTTTTATAAAGTAGCCTTTCTTACGGCCTGGGATTTCTATGGTGAGCAAAACTCATTGATATATGGGGTCTGTTCGATACTTCATGAGCGTAGAGAGGGTATCAATCAAATCACAGTAGCCCAGGAATTGGACCGGCAGGGAAAGCTGGAGGATTGTGGTGGCACTGCCTATTTAAGCCACCTGATCTCTGTTGTTCCTACTTCTCTCGACCTCGAGCATTATGCAAAGATAGTGAAAAGGCTTGCCGTGAGCCGGGGAGAAATCACACTAGCGGGGCAGATAGCTGAAGTGGGATATGGTGCCGAGCCAGATAGCAACGAAGGAATAGATAGGATCGTGGCTATGGCCAACAAATTCCGCCAGGACAATGTTGCCTTTGAGGATATTGTTACACCTAAGGAGGCTGGAGACATCCTGCTGGACTTAATCAAAGAGTATAATGACCCTCAGCATTCATTCAACTGGGGTTTTAAGGACCTCGATGATATAACCTCAGGCATTTACCCTGAATTGATCGTCCTTGGGGCCCGGCCCGGTGTGGGTAAAACACAGCTTATGCTGGATATTGCGGAGAATTTGTATGATAAGACGGTCCTCTTCTGCACGGCAGAAATGACTACTAAGGCTATACTGGAACGTAAATTAGCAAGAGAGCTTCGGGTGGATATAAAAGAACTCCGGCGGCATGGGCTTGATGAAAAAGGTGTGGATAGAGTGGTCGAGTTAGCGGGGCAGATTTCCGAACAGCAGATATATTATTTGCCAAAGGGGAGTACTTCTCTTGATGTTTATAATGAGGCTAAAAAATTAAAGGAGTCAATTGGGTTGGACATCGTGTTCGTTGATTACCTCCAGCTCCTCTCTGATTGCTGGCGGACGGAGAGAGAGAACCAGAATGTCAGAGTAGGTAAAGCGTGCAAGGTCCTGAAATCCCTAGTGAATGATTTACAGATACCGGTTGTGGTGGCTAGCCAGTTGAGTCGTCACCTAGAATACAGGGCAGAAAAACGACCTTCACTGGCTGATTTGAGGGATAGCGGTAATATAGAACAGGATGCGGATGTGGTCTTGCTACTCTATCGAGATATGGAAGAAAGTGACGATATTCTTGAGATTAAGATGGCGAAAAATAGGCAATTAGGCCCGGCAAGGGCAATTAAGCTCCAGTGGATAGCGGATAGTCATTGTTATGGGAATAAAACAGCTTCTTGGCAACAAGAGGAATCCGAATAAAAAGGGGTTGATTATAAATTAACGAAAGGCGTAGTAGCCGAGTAAAAAAAGGAACGAAGGATGGCTGGGAAATTCGGTATTAACTTGGTGGATTATCAACTAACTCCACTTCAAGCAGCATTCATTGACTGGTGTCGCTTACATCCTTATTCGCGGATTGTCGAGTTGAAAATCCACGAAGGAGTCCCCCTAGAGGCCAGCGTTACAACAGAGGATGGATTTGGCTACGACACCGTGCGCTTTGATAAGATTGTTGCGGAACAGGCTAAACTGAAAAGAAACCAAGGTTAACTACAAAAGCAATTAAATAAATATCGCCGGCTTAACGCATAAGAGGCGAACTTTGACAGGAGAAATCCTGCGGGTTCGCCTTTTTTTTATTAGGTGAGAGAGATGAAGATTGAGTGGCCGTTATGGTGGTGTATTTCTAAGTATGAGAGAGATGGACTTGCGGAATATCAGTTCCGTGTGTACCAGCATAAGCTAAATAATCCCCTCGAGCCGTTACCGCCAAAACCCAAACCTCAAGAACCGAGTCCTTTTGCAGAGGTAGAACACCATGCCTGAGAAGGACGAGAGGAAAGAAAGGGAGAAGAATCCCTGCCAAGTGTGTAGGGATTATAGGAAGTGTGTCTATGGTGGCAGGAAAGACTGGTATCATTATGGGGAGATAAAATACTGCTCTTACCAGGTCCTGTGGATAATAGAGATTGCGGGAACTATAGGCTTTGATACTTGGCCACCTAATCCAGGTAGCTCAGGGTATATGGACCCGGGAATAAAAGCGGGCTATGCTAGTGAGGCCTATTTTGTTAAGCCGGGGGTGGTATTGGCAGATGTAGAGGCTAGGCTTAAAGAATGTGGCACTGATGGTAAGTTATTAAGGGCAGAGGTAGTAGCTAGGATGGACTTAAGTGATGAATCGAAGAGTGCTCTGGCTTACTGCTCGGGGAAGAGAATAAAGCGGATGAGTTATCAGCGGTGGTGTCGGCACCGACGCTATCAGGGGAGAAGGTTGACGAAAACGACAACCTAGTGCCCGACTTGACAAAACTTTTAGTCTTGTGATACTCTAAAAAGTGAGGGCATTCACGTGCCCTTTCTTAGTTTATGAAGCTCGGTAGAAATTCTGCCGGGCTTTTTCTATTTGGGGGATATAGTGAAAGCAAACATTTATATAAAGAACTTCGGCTTACTGATGGATAAGATAAGGCCAGAAGTTGTGGCGATAGATGTCCTTGCGAAAGGTGGTCTTCTAAATGAGAGGGAGGTCTGCATTATAGCACGACGGATAGGGGAGTATGTCAGGGGCCATATAGAGATCGAGATAGAAGAGAAACTCATGACGCCGGTGCCGAAGGTATGGGAGGATGCATTTGAGGTAGGGGAAGATGGCTAGAAGATTAACCCAAAAACAAGAAACCTTCTGCTTAAAATACTTTGAGCTGGGCAATGCCAGTGAGGCGGCTCGGATAGCTAAATATTCATCAAAGACAGCGGCTGTTATAGGAAGGGAGAACTTACTAAAACCTCAGATTCAGCGGCGGATAGATGCGTTGAGGCAGAAGGCTGAGGATGCGACTATTGGCACTGTCAAAGAGCGGAAGAAGATACTTACCGAGATATACCGGGGAAGGATGACTGACTTCCTGGGTGACGATCAGCGTATTAAGCAGGGTGAATCAATGGACTCGGCAGCAATCCAGGAACTAATAACGGAATATATCACGATAGGCCGGGGTGAAAACGCCAAACTTGCCTTGGTAACTAAAATCAAACTGCTCAATCCCGTCCAGGCAATAGCCGAGCATAACAAGATGGATAAGATATACGAAGTTGGGGGAGATGGCAAAGGCGGGGACGTCATTACCATTATAACTAAAGAGGTGTTTATAGATGCAAGGGAGAAGCTCTCTGGCCAAATCGCTCGCCTCGCTACCCGCGTTAGAGAGACAGGAAGTACTAGCGAGTCTGAGTGATAAACAAGCTCTGGCCATTCTCTATGATTGGGAGTCAACTTGGGCGAGGGAGAATCAACTGCCACCTGGTGACGATTGGTATACCTGGCTATTGCTATCCGGCAGGGGATTCGGTAAAACTCGCATAGGCTCTGAGATGGTGAGGAAGTGGGCAAGGGAAGGTCATAGTCCCATAGCTCTAGTGGGTCAAACGAAGGCCGATGTAAGGGACACCATGGTTGAGATAGGGGATAGTGGCATATTAAATGTCTCACCCCCAGACTTCAAGCCTTCCTATGAACCTTCAAAGAGGCGTTTAACCTGGCCCAATGGGGTACAGGCTATTATCTATTCAGGTGATGAGCCGGACCAGCTCCGGGGACCTCAGCATTGTTTTGTCGCTGGGACTTTGATAGCAACTCCTCATGGTGAGCGATCGATAGAGACTATCAAAAATGGTGATTATGTCTTAACTCGGCAAGGGAAACGTAAGGTAATAGAGACCTTTTGTAGATATGATGAAGTTGGGAAAGTTAAGTTTTCAAACGGTGCTGAGTTAGTTGCAACCGCACAGCACCCTGTGTTACAATTAGATGGGTGGACGAGAATATCCACACTAACACAGGGGGAAATGATATGCACTGGCGAGAGACTTCTAACGGATACATCGCAATTTATATCGGCGGGAAAAAGGTCTACCAACATCGATGGGTTTGGGAACAATATCACGGGCCTATCCCAAAAGGTTTTGAAGTTCATCACAGGGATAAAAATAAACAGCACAACGATATTAGCAACCTGGTTCTCAAGGCAAAGTCGCCACATCGTCGCTTGCATGACCAGATTAGGGAAAGAATTATGGTTAAGTGCGGAGATTGTGGGGCAGACATTGCGAGGATTAGAAATTACCCCAGTCCCGCAGTTTGCAGGAGTTGCCAATCTAAACGAGCAGAGGAACGGCGGAAATCTGATAGGGTATGCCAAGTCTGCGGAAATACCTATAAATCACGGGAGCGAGACTCCAACAAAGGAAACTTCTGTAGCCAGCGTTGTGTCAACTTGGGAGCACGTTGGGCGAGCAAGAGTCTATAACATCACTGTAGAAGACCAACCCGAATATATCGCTAATGGCATCATCGTTCATAATTGCAAGGCCTGGGTGGATGAGCTGGCAAAGTTTATGTACCCACAAGCTACCTGGGACAACTTAATGCTTGGTCTCAGGATAGGTGACAAGCCTCAGGTTGTGGTTACCACTACACCGAGACCTCTCAAGATCATAAAGGACTTGGTGAAGGACTCGCGAACAGTAGTCACTAGAGGGCATACTCTGGACAACGAGCTGAACCTGGCTCCTGAGTTCTTAAAGTACATCCTGAGAAAGTATGAGGGGACGAAGCTGGGGCGACAGGAGCTGGCGGGTGAGATACTTGATACTATGGAAGGGCTTGTCTATGACAGTTTCAAGCCTGATGTTTGCGTTATACCGCGCCGAGCTATACCCGATGACTGGCCTCGTTACTGGGGTTGTGACTTTGGCCCGATAAACACAGCAGCTCTCTGGTATGCCCTGGAGCCTGCAACCGGGTTCCTGTACCTTTACCGCACGTATAAAAAGAGAGCAAGCGTCCAGGAGCACGCTGCCAACTGGAAGGAATTAAGCGAGGGAGAGTTTATCCAAAGGAAAGTAGGCGGGAGTCACCTGGAGCAGGAGATACGGGACGGTTATGGACTGGCAGGGTGGCATATCTTGGAACCTACCAGGGAAAGGAAACCCGAGGCACAAAGGCTCAGTGTCTATGGAATAAACGCCAGGAACAGGGAGTATGTCTTCAGTGACTTACAAGGCTATATAGATGAGAAGACTAGCTTTAGCTGGGAGGTCGACAAAGAAGACAACCTTACCCAGAAAATACACAATGAGTCCCAGTATCACTTCATGGCTGCTGCTAGATATATCCTCAGTGACTTGACACCTGAAATAATACTCAGCCAGAAACCGCAAGAACCTGTTGATGATATGTAAGGAGTAAGGAATGGCCGAATTAACTACATTAGAGATAGTCAACAACAAGGTAACGGAACTTGAGCCACTGTATAACCGTATGGATAAGACTAGAGACTATGCTTACCTCATTCCGTACAAACTCAAGGACTTCAATGAAGTAGAGTTAGAGAATGTCATCAGCGTAACCACGAACTGGCCGGCCGTATATGCCAACGCTATTATCAACGACCTTATGGGTTCGATATGGCAGACGGTGATTGAAAGCAATGGCAAGATGTCCGATAAGCAGAAGCACGATGTGGAGAACTTTATCGATGACAACTTGGCTCAGGCGGATGAACAGTTAATACGGAGAGGGTTTGTTGAGTTATTTGCCTGGCTCTGTAATCACGTCTGCATCAGGAGCTATATTGGAGTACGCTGGATTTCGCAGTTTGATAAAGGCGAGTATAAGATAGACTGCTTACCGGTGGACATGCGCTGGTGTCCCTTTGAGTATGATATTGAAGGCTTGAAATGGGTAGCTAACAGAACTTTCCGTAGTGCGGCACAGATTAAAGCCAAATATCCGAAGGTAGATGTAGGGACAGATGAGACTGAGGTAATTGATCACTGGGATAGGGATAAAAACGAGATTTGGATTGCTGACGAGCTAGTCAGTACACAAAAGAATCCTTTTGGCTTTGTACCATTTGTGATAGCAAAGCCCCCCTCTGGCTTTATGCTTAGGGATAAAGGCTACATAGCACATGAGGCTGAGGATATATTCGCCCTGAACAGGGGAATATATGATGAACTCAGTCGCTTACTGTCTCTTGAGCAGACTCTAGCTCAGGATGTCCTCTTTCCTCCAATGGAACAGGAATCGAAAGATGTTGCTAAAAAAGCGGATAAACGACCCAAGTCGGGGCAGACAACGAAGGTTAAGGAAGGTGAGTTGCATAAACTTCTTCCAAGGGGAGACTTAACTAAAGCCTTCATGTCTGGGCGTGTCGATATGCAGAAAATGGCACAGATGGGCGGTGTCAACGATATTGATTTGGGGAATGTAAGTCAAGAAGTATCAGCAGTGTGGATTACTGAGCAGTCAGAGATACGCAATAAGTTGATTAAACCCAGGCTAAAAGCACTGGTTGCATTGCGCCAGGGGTTAGGCCGGATGCAGATTGACCAGTATAAAATAATCAGTGAGAAGGCTAAAAAGGGTAAGTCTGCAATCTTTCTTGGTGTTACTGGTAGGAAACGGGAGTATACACCACAGCAACTTGGAGACCCTGGCACATATACAATAACAAATGAGTTAAGGTCCCAGAACAAAAAGATGGAGATTGTCAATCTGGCAATGTTCGAGGCTTCAAGAGGCGACCTGCCATTAGAAATGAGGCTGAAAGACATTCTCAAGGTAGATGACCCTGATGGGATAATGAGGCAGCTGGGGATCGAGGAAGCACGTCAGGCCGACCCGGCTATAGGATTGTTTGATATGGCTATGCGATATGCCGAGGAGGCAGAAGAGCATGAGGGTGATGATGCTGAGGCCCTGAAGGTAAAGTCACAGATGCTGACCGAAAGGTGCGTTGCCATTATCAGACTGCGGGTCCAGCAACCACAGGAGCTACCTGAAGAGGCAACTGTTCCCGAGGTAAAGAAAGAGGGAGCTAGTAAACCAATTATATCTTTACTAGGTGGTGGCACATCGGGGGCTAGAGGGCCAGCGCCAGCACCAGCAGAGGAAGAATAGTAGGAGTTGTATCACTAGGGCTTTACTGGGAGCAGGTGCCCTGGCGGTCTTTGTTTGTTTCAACCGAACTCCGCCTGCTCCCGCAATGGAGGAATAATGGCTAAGACTAAATGGGATAAGACCGATGTCATTAAGGCAGTCCAGGAGGCGGTATCACCTGGACTATCTAAACCCGGTGGACAGAAACCAGGTGGTCTTCAGCGCATATTGGACACAGCAAAGAAGATACCAGGTAAACTAGGTGTAGGTGAGCAGAAAGTATGAATGGTAAGACCGTAGTAAAAGTATGCCGAAAATGCCACAGAATTAACCCGTGGGATACTACGCGTTGTATTCATTGCCGGCGTAATGTATTTGTGCCAGTAGAGTTTGTTCCTAACTGGCTGGCAGCATTCGAGAGGGAAAGACAATATGCCTAATGGTATTGCCAATATATTAAAGAAGTATGGGACCAGTTTAGCAGAGACTCGTAAGCTAGTGCCTGAACTGGTTGCATCTATTGAGCAAGAGCGGGCTATCAGGCCTCCAATAGTGCCTACTACACCTCAGTTCTTTAGTCCTGAAGATGTTGTCGGGATGGGTCTTCTTACTGAGACAGGTGATCCCTTTGAGTTAGAGCCTGGATGGAGACTGAAGGTAACCCCGCCGGTTAATGGTACTGAGTCTGCTGTTAGCTTTATCACACCTGAAGATTGGGAGATAACACAGGCCGAGGAGTATATCTCTCCTGAAGGTCAGAAGTTTAACAGAAGGGAGTTTGAGGCTTTCTTCAACCCGAACAAGCTCCTCTATGAAAACTATCAGCGGACTGGTGGCGAACTTGATATTGCAACATGGGGTATGATTGGCGCACCATTGACCCCCGGATTAGGACCAGAACAGGTGTTCGGTGAGGTCTTCCAGGAGCGTGATGTGGCAGAGGTCCTGGCTTATGCTGAGGCCGATCTAGAGGTTTTCGTGAAGGACATACTGGATATAGGCAGAACGCCCCAAACAGAGACACTCCTGAAGGCAATGTATCAAATAACTCCTGCTCAACTCGACGAGTTCTTTGCACCCTTAAAGCCGTGGTTTGAGCGGCTACCGGCGGAAGGTATTGACATTATTATGGAGATTGCCGGGATTCGGACATCGGTTCATGTAGAATCGCCAAACCTTCAAGTGTGGGCAAGGGGCATACTCATTGGTCGCTTTAATGTGGAGGGTGAGTTTCACCCTTCTGAGAAAGGCGTGCGTGAATACTTAGCTGAAAGTTATATAGAGCCCCCAGAGGTGTCTAGAAAGCAGATAGGCAAAGATTACAATAAGGTATTAGTAGATATTGCCAAGGAATATGCTGATATAGCCGATTGGACAGTTAAGGGGTGGCAGGACAGAAGGGCAGCTAACCCAGAGCGTGTCCAAGAATGGTTAGATGCAAAAGCTTCGGCTTGGGAAGATTATCAGCGGGCATTAAGACCCGCCTGGGAGAAGACTTTTACAGCGGGTATGGGTGATGTTGCCATGGCTGCTTCAGGGGTTGTCAGGTGGATGGGTCATGATGGAATAGCCGATAAGTTGTCCAAGTTTGCTGGGGAGTTACAAGCACAGGCTCCACCTGATTATATGGGTGAGTTCGAGTGGAGTATGCTACTCAATCCGAGGTTCTATTCAACCAGAGTTTTGAGGGCGTTACCCTTTACTCTTTCACTTGTTCCTGCAGCGATTGTCGGTGCCTATTCTGGTGCTGGTTTGGCCCCCTTTGTTCCGTACCTTGGGGCTTACGGCAAGTTGATATTAGGCTCTGTTGGTGCTGCTTTGTTTTCGAGACCACTGGAATCTGCCTTTGAAGCTGGTACAACTTATGATGATGCAATAGCCAGAGGGATGACTAAAGAGCAGGCTAACGAAGCTGCAATGAAGGTGTTTCTAGGCAATATGGTGTTAGGTGGGTGGGATGCTGTTCAGTTTGCTATAGCATTTATACCAATACCAGGAGCCGCAACTGCAAGTAGATTTTGGAAGATGGCAATGGTTGGGGGGAAGCTAACTATTGTTGGTCTGACGGAAGCAGGTGAGGAGGCTTACCAGGAAGTATTACAACGCTGGGTAGTGGGAGATGAAATTAAACTTGATGCCGAGATGCAGCAGGTGATGTCCATCGGTGGTATATTCGGCATTGGATTAGGTGGCGCCGGTGATGTCTTCACAAGGATTAAAGGTTACACGCGCGGTAATTTAAGCCCGGAAGCTAGTGCAAAACTAGCTAGCGATATAACAGCCTTTGAGGCAGAAGGACTTACTCGGGAGCAGGCTGAGCTCCGGGCATTTGATGAGTTAGCAAAGACAGAAGAGGGCGGAATTGCCACCTCTGACGCTGTGGCACAGGTTAAGCAAGAGGGATTTGATGCTGAGACAGCGAGATACAGAGAAATCATTGAAGCTAGAGAAGCACCAGAGGAAGCGCCTGTAACAGAACCCGGTATGCCGGAAGCTGGGTATCAACCTTCTATGGTTGAGGGAGTAATAGAAAAGGTAGTTAGGCCAAAGGGTAAGGGTAGGATAACTCAAATATCGATGGAGGAACAGCTTAAACTACAACAAGCTAGAGAAGCGGAAGGTCGAGTTGTCCCTGAAGTTCCTGAACGGGAAGCAGCTGAGATGGAAGTCGGTGAGATGGAGATGGAGTTAGCAGGCTTGAAGGAGTGGCTTGCTACCGAACCTGCTACTGGATTAGTTTCTCTAATAAAGAAAACTGGTTGGCGCAGGGGTGAAATATCCAATCTAACTCTAGATCAATATAAAAAGATAACTGGGAAAGAGACTGTGCCTCCTTCTATATTAACTGCCGATAAAAAACATGTTCAGTGGGAGTATGCCCTTGATAGTGTGGCTACTGAGTTAGGGTATAGAAGCGGCGAAGAATTAAGGGAAGCCATTGAGCGGGCCGGTGAGTCCCTGGCAAGGATAAGATTGCTTGAGGCTGAGATACCCGGAGCTCGAGAAGCGATTGAGTTTCCCATAGAAGTTACACCTGAAGCCGAGGTGGAAGTTAGACGACAGCTTGGTGAACTCTCAAAGATGCACGACTACTGGGTGGGCAAGATAAAAACCTATGAAGAGACAAAGGTTTCACTCGCTAAATATGTCAGGGAAACTCTACCACCTGCTGTTAGAGGTAAGTTCGTAACCTCTGTAGCTAGGATTAAGACAGACGCACAACTCCAAACACAGATGGCTAGGGTTAGTGAAGTTGCTGAACTAAATGCCCAAAAGACTCTGAAGATTGCGATAAGAAAGAATATCAAGAGGGCACAAGCCAAGATTAAACAGCATATCCTTACAGGCAAGTTCACCCCAGAGGTTCAGGAACGATTAGATGTTATTACTCACAACCTTGAGATAGCTAGGGATGTAGCTCGTGAGAAGATGGCAGACAATATTCAGAAGTATGATGATGGGGTATTGTCTTACGAAGAAATGCTGAAGGCTAATGAGTCTTTGAACTTCGCTGGCATTGATGGTATGTCTGCCGAGGAACTAGCCAACGCATTAGAGTATATCAAGATACTGGAAACGATGGGTCGGTCAGAGAGACAAGCCAAGCAAGCGATAGCTACAGAGAGAATAAGCAAGATTCGCACAGACATTATGAATATCCTTACCGGCGAGAAGGGATTAAAGGTTGGTGTGGGCGCAGTGCCAAGAGCACAGTTAGCAGCCAAGCCAGGCTGGTTGGATACCTTTGTCAACTGGCAATATAGTTTAGATAATCTTGCCGATAAGTTAAGTAAGCTAGACCCAACTTCTGCACCTTACCAGAGTGAAATCAATAAGTTCGTAGCACAGGCACATAGGGCTACGAATAGACAGGCAGTTGCTACAAGCGAATCCTACAATAAAGTCAAGGAAGCAATCAAAGAAGTCTATGACGTAAAAAGCACAAGGGATATTAACCAAGTGCTTAATGGGTTGAATGAAGAAGTCAATCTTGGAACATTTGAATTAACCGAAGCATATAAAGCAACTCACCCCGAAGCTACGACTATTGAAATCAGGATGACCCGTGATGAGATGATTGCCAAGTATATGCAGATGCAAGACGCAACCCTTAACAATACATTTGAGACTGGTATGGGTTGGTCGCAAAGAGTAAGGGATGCGATAGACAATACCCTGACAGAGAACGAAAAGAAATTATCTGAAAAGATATTTGACATATATGAGGAATACTACCAGGCTATCAATGAAATCTATAGAGATTTATACAATGTTGATATGCCCCACAACCCCAAGTATTCACCGATAAGAAGGGATTTAGAGGGTAACATAACAGAGAATGTTCTTACCTTCCAGGATGCTCACCAATTTGCCTCTGTGATAAATGGTAGTCTGAAAGCAAGGATAAGGAATATACGCCCTCTGAGATTTAATGGGGCTACACAGGTATTATCCAATCACATAGACCAGATGGAGCACTTCAAGGCTTGGGCTACTACTATGCGTGACTTCCGCCGGGTCTTTGGTCATCCACAGGTCAGGCAAGCCATTGAGCAGTATCACGGCAGGGACATTGGTAAACGATTAGATACGTTCCTAAGTCAAATGGCAAGAGGTGGCATTGAGACAGCAGCTACCAATCGCGTTGCCGATTATCTAAGAAGGGCTTTTACTAAATCCATTCTTGCCATTAAACCTGTGATTGGATTAAAGCAGATACCATCCTTGTTTGCCTATCTATCTGAGATGAAAGCTACTGAATTCTTCGGTGGTATAGCGAACTTCTGGAAGTCTCCTATCGCTAACTTTAACTTCTTGTATAAGAACTCAGAAGGGTTCAGGGCTAGGGTATCACAGGGGTTCACACGAGATATTAGGGCAGCCAGGGCGAAGCATGGTATCAACAGAATATCAGGGCGTGGCAGCTTTACCGATTGGTTTCTACTTCAGATAAGAATGGGCGATACGATGGCTGTTACTCAAGGGATGTGGGCAAAGTATCAAGTTGGATTGAAGGCTGGATTATCACAGGCAGATGCAATCACAGCAGCTGAAGATACCACAAATAGGACACAGCCTTCATTTGGAATTGATACCCTGTCCGCATTACAGAATGGTGGGTCATTCTTAAAGTTAATGACCATGTTCCAGAACCAGCCCAATAAATACTTCAGGATAGAGGCTGATGCTTTAAGGAACTTTAAGTATGGTAGGGGTAGTCGTGCCAAAGCAGCTTCTACTATCCTACTTGTCCATGTGATATTACCAATGATGTTCCAATACATTGCAGATGCTTTCCAGTGGAAAGAGGAAAGGCAGTTGAGAGCGGGACTGCTTGGTTCATTGAATTATATTCTAATAGGCGGGCAACTTGTTCAGACAGCATGGGGGTGGCTAACCGACCAACCCTTTGATTATCAGATTAGTCCTGTTGTCTCAACAATAGACGAAGCACAAAAAGCCTTCTTCAAAGCAAAGAGTATGGTAGATAAGGGACTAGACCCCTACAAGGATGTTACTGGGGAAGATATTGCTAGGCTTACGGAATACCTGGCGAAGGCTGCCGGGCAAGTATTGGGACTACCTACCCCTTTCCTTGTTCAAGTTGAAAGAGGTATTAGAACAAAACTACAAGAGGATGAGGACATTGATATTAAGGACTTTCTCTTTAGCCAGTGGGCATTGAAACCTCCAACAAAGGATGCTGGGGAGAAGGTTGAAGAAGCTGGCTTCAAGCTAGGTGAGGTTAAGGAAGGGCAAGAAGATAAACCCCTAACCGAAAAGGGCCTGAAGATATACACTACTGTTGACTGGTTTAGAGAGATTGGTAATGTATATAGCAAAGTATTACCTCAAGATGTTTTGGATGATAAAAATGCTTCAGAGGAAAGCAAGGCGTGGGCTGAGTATGAGATAGCTCGGTCTAACGCGGATATACTCCCCAACACTTCGCTTTACAAGATAAATACAGAAGATAATGCTGATACTATTATTGAATTATATCAGCAGTGGAAGGCAAGGGAACGAATTGATAACCTGCCAGACCTGATTGAATTTGATACACTGTATCCCAAAGCTCATCTAGGGAATGTAACTAGGCAACAGTATTCACTCTTGGTTAAATACCTTGAGGCTGAGGATAAAGATGCCTTCTTAGAGAATAACCCTCAGCTTAGAATCAATCCTAGAAACGAATGGCTGAAAGCAAACCCACTAGATAATGCCAGGTTAGCTTTAGCAGGTCAAGCCAAGATATTAAGTATAGAAGCATACAATGAGTTCAATCGCTTGGTCAAGGAACTGGACATCCCGGACGATGCTATTCCTGAACAGACCTTACCACCAGAAGGCTTGACTGAAAACTACTTCAAGTATTTGGAGCAAGGCGAGGAACTTGGCTACAATAGCTGGGAGGTTCAACTTCTTATAGCTCAAGATGATGAGCTTAGAACATTCCTCGACCGCCAGCCAATAGAAACACCGGTTGAGTCTCTGGAGTTGAAGGTTAAGCACCGTGATTTATTTGAGGAATCCGATGCCTATAATGATAAGGATTCTCCGCTCTACATTGAAGACGATGAGGCTAGAGACAAGGCTAGGGATGCTCTCAAAGAAGCTAACCCTGACTGGGTGGATGATACGAGGCGCATTGAGGCGATTGAGTATGAGGCTGATGATAGCACTATTGAGTCCTGGGTAGAACGGGGTAATCTGGTTGATGAGTTCGGTGGTGGTAGCTCTGAGGCTAAGGTGTGGTTGGTCGACAACCCTGAAGTTCATAAGTGGGCATTGGACAACGACTTATTAACCGATGACGGCAGCGATTGGAATGAAGGTGTGCTCCGTATCAATGTTAAATGGCGAGACCTTGACGGTCAGTATAAGGGCATTGGAGATAAGGAGTCCGATTTCTATATCGATGATGATGATGAACGGACAGAAGCGAGAGATAAACTTTTGGAGAATGAGGGCTACCGCAAAGACCGCAGGCGCAGAGATGCCTATGGAGATGAGTTCCCTGAAGCACAAATAGAGAATTACATGGCTTATTATGAGCTACCTACCATAGGGTATCGCCAAGAGCGAATGTTAATAGACAATCCTGAGTTCGGTAAGGCAATGCACGATATAGCTGGCATAGACCTACCGGACCCAAAGAAGATACCCGCTGTCGGTTATGATGAGACATACGAAAAGTGGCAGGCAGACTTTGAAAGGCTGGCGGGGCTGGCTGACCATGAGTCTGAGTATTACGTTGAAGATATTAACCAAAGAGCCACGGCTCGTTATAACATGAGATACGATGCCTCCGGTACTCCCACCGAGTTTGGCAAGGCTGAGAAGAGATTGGATGCCTATTCCTTGTTTGTTCCTGAAGACTTAATTCCTACCTTTGTTGAGTGGTATACAAGCCCCGGACTGAAAAAGCCTGATGATTGGAAGTATGCCTACTGGTTTGAAGATGAGTGGTATTTGATGGAGCACCCCAGGTTCTACCAGACGATGCTTGACCTGAAGATATGGCTGGAGCCGACAGACTTCAGCAAGGTGCCAACCAGGGAAGTGTTTAATCTTTATAAGACCTATGCGGGTATACCCCAAGGATCTCCACAGTTAAACTACAGGGCTAGATTCCCCGAGTTAGATGCTTGGGGAATCCTGAAGTTTGGCTGGACACCTATCGGTCAAAGAGGTAAGAAGGAAGTTCCGAAGACGCCGTGGGAGATACAGCAAGAGGTGGAGAGGTTCAAGGAACTATTTTAGGGTTTTCTGGCTGCCTGGTGCCATAAACCAGGTAAAAGCAAGCCCCTGTAAATCTTAATGCGGGGGCTTTTCTATTCAAGGAGGTTTAACACTATGGCTGGCAAGGATGACCTAAAAGGAACTCAAGCGGACGACTCCAAACGGAACTCCAATGACGACTCCAAAGGGACTCCCAAGAAGAACAAGGGTAAGCTCTACACCGACGCTCAGATTGCAAAATTTAAGAGCGACTCTGCCAATATGGCACAAGGTAGGGCAGAGGTAAAAGCGAAGCAGGAGAAGGATGCTCTCGACCAAGAACTCCAATCCTACAAAACTAGACTGGATGCACTTGAAGGGGAGAGAAATGAGGATCGCCTCGCCGAGGCAAGAGGTGACGATGACAAAATGCGCACCTATCAGCGGGAGAACACTTTAAGAACGCGAGAACGCCAAGCTGACGAAAGGGACAGAGATCTGACTAGGCGTGAGGGGCAGGTCAAGGCAGACCGAGCCGAAGTCGATAAAGACATAGGCGTAGTTTCAATCGCCACTATCGCTGCCAAGCATGGTATAGACCAAGAGAGACTAGAGAAACTTGGCATCACTGACCCTGAACAACTTGAGAAAGTCGCTGAGGAACTCGCTGCTGCTGGCAAAGCGCCCGAAACTGAGGACGAAAAAACAGCGAGAGAAGCGAGAGAAGCTGCGGGTGAGGAAAGCCTCGACATTGACGATGGTGAGACTGCTGGTGGAGCTGGAACCCTTGAAGCTCTTGAACAGGCTAATGAAGACTTCCAAGCAGGCAAGATAGACTCTAAGAAATTGGAGGAGATTGCCAAAAAAGTAAAAGACTAGGGAGGATTGAACAATGAAGACAGGGGTTGCGGAACTAAGTAATTCCGTAAAAGTCAAATATATGTCCGAATATCTCATGGCTGCGGCCAACAGATCGGTCTGGTCGCAGTTTGTCGATTGGGATAGCATTGCAGAAGGGCAGGGTGGAAGCTCATTCAATTATGTAGCTTATGACGCTATGGAGTCTGACGATCTCGCCGCCAAACTGCCTGAAAAGGATGACATCGAGGCGACCGCATTGAAAGATAGCTCGATCTCGGTAACCCCCTATGAATATGGGCGCCGGGTAACACTAACCCGATTGCTTCGCTTCCAGTCCCATGTCAAGACGAGACAGGCGGCTGCCAAACTGGTAGGCCAAAACATGACCGATACCATTGAGAGGGCTATAAGGCGTGGGATCCTGGCTGGGACGAATACCTTTATGCCTAACAACAACGTGCTCAGAACTGAGCTGGTAGTCTCCGATACCGCTGCGGATAATGACCGACCCACTTTTGAGTTCTTGTCTCAGTTGGTGTCTATGGCTCAGAGCATGGGGATTGAGCCAATGGGCGGTGGGGACTTCGTGGCAGTTATCCATCCGGCAGTAGAGCCGGACATCCTCGGGCTTACCGAGATTAAGAACATTGGCTACAACTTCCCAGAACCACTCTACAAGGGGGAGGTTGCTAGACTGTGTGGTATCCGCTTTGTTAAGAGCCGTTTCGGTAAGCTCTATCTGGGTGGTGCCAAGACAACGGGTACTGCTACCACACTGGCGGCTGCGGAGAAAGCCGGTGATACTAGTCTAAACATCACAAGCATTTCTACCCCAGCGATTGTCGCTGGCGACTGGATCACCATCGGCACACTGGAAGCAGCGGACGCTGAACAGGTGCAGGTAATTAGTATTGCTGGTGGTGCCACGGATGTAACCATTCGCGGTGCTGGCAATGGGGCTAATAACTTCGGTCTCAAGTATGACCATCCTCTGGGTGCTGTGGTAAATGAGGCTACTAACGCCGCGGCTATCTGCCTACTGGGTTCCAACAGTGTCAAGGGCGTTTATGGCGCTGACAGCGGGAAGTTCGGTGTCTCGGTCGTCAAGGAAAACATCGACTCCCTGAACCGCCTGTTATCCCTCGGCTGGAAATGGTATGGCGGCCTTGGCATAGTTCCGAAGTATGTGCTCCGGGGCGAAGTTGCCTGTAAGCAGAATGTCTTTGGTGGCAACTAGAAATAACTAGAGAGGGGGTTTAACAGCTCCCTCTCGCAAATAAATACGGGAGGTAAAACTCATGAGTTCTGGAGATAAACGAATCGGGACATCTGGCGACTCAGCACCTTTTGGAACTGAGGTGCTTATTATTGGGCCAATTCTACAGACAGCGGCACTAATCTTGCCCGTCTATGTCCCTAAAGGGATGGGTTCAATAAGGGTGAAGAAGGTCCGCAGTTTGACTACTGTGGATACTCTTGGTATTTCCACAATCACCATTAAGAAGCAGCACCTTGCTGAAGGTGCCGTGGCAATGACCGGTGGTTCACTGGTAATCGCTGCAGCCGGCGGTGTGGCTGATGAGGACTCTGTTGACATTGTAAAGGATGCCAACGCGGTAGTTCCCGAGGAAGATAAAATTCTTCTTGACCATGATGGCACACCTACTGCTGGTGAAGCGATATTCTTCATTGAGTATGAACGCTGCCAGTAGAACTAGGCTGAGTTAGCCAAATAGACACGAGAGGGGGGGTAAAAGCTCCCCCTCTTCGTACTAAAAGTAAATAAGGAGAACTAAGTATGACTACTAAAGAAGACGAGAAAAGGAAGTGGATTCTCTCACAGGGTTTCTCTGAGGCTGAAGCTGATAGCTTCCTTGAATTTGCAGTGCCAGACCGGAAGATTGAAGCCTTGGCTGGGGTTCTTCATCCACCCAAACCTGAACCGGAGCCTGAACCCGAAGCTGAACCTGACCATATTGATGTTCCCAATGATGAGCCTACCGGTAAACCATTGGGCGAGCCAGACCCTGAGGTAGAACCGGAAAAGAGTCCAAAGAAAGCCAACAAGTAGGGGGTGAACTATGCCTGCAGGAGTAAGGGAAGGCAAGACTAAAGGTTGCCCCTGGGAAATTTATAACAAAGATACTGGCAAAAGAGAGGGCTGCTCAGATAGCAGGGAAAAGGCACAGAGAAGTGCCAATCTGAGAAACGCGGTTGCTCATGGCTGGAAACCTACCGGTGCCAGAAAGTAGAGGTGAACTATGGCAATAGATATAGGGTTTGAAATTCTAAATGGCGCTGCTATATCAGCAGATAAGAAGGCAGATATAACTAGCCGGGTTTTGCAGGTATTGCAATCGGAGACTCTCAGTCTTGTCTATGCTGCAACTTATGCCACGGGCACTACCAGCACAAATCAAGCAACTCTAACAAATGGTGCCTCAGTAAATCATGGTATTCGGGTTATTATGGACAAAGCGGTAGTGGGTGACAAGAAGGTGGCTGACATACTCCAACGGTTAATTGCCGTTTTACTCAGTGAATCAATAGCCTTAACTAATGCGGCCGCTTATCTCGATGGGGACAGAGTTTATAACCTAGAAATAACAGTAACTTGAGCTTAGGAGGTTTTGTATGAGCAAGGCGCTTAGTGCTGTCAGAGCCATAATCCGTCAGTTCGTGCGAGATGAGTTTTCTGAGACAACGGAGCAGGACTTTCAAGATGATGAGATTGACCTCCATATTGGAGAAGTTAAGGATGAAATATCTGAGCGAAGCCCGTATGTGGTTAAGGAAACACTAAAGACTACAGAGGGATCAAGGGAACTGGACATTAGCTCTATAGAGGACTTGCTGGAGATAGAGAAGCTGGAATATCCGGTAGGTAGCACTCCCCGGGATTACAGAAACCTCATTGAGATAGACGCTGAGACCATAGAGATAGATACGACACGGACACCAGGAGCTGATGAGGATGTCTATGTCTATTGCCGTAAGCTCCATCAGCTAACCGAGGAGACATCTACTCTGGGACCGCAACTTGAGAGATTGGTGATTGCTGGGTCTGTTCCCTTGGTTGCTCTAGCTTGGATTAACCAGGTGAGGGTACAGGTCAAAGAAGCTACAGCTATAATTACCAAGATTGATGCTGCTATAGGAGCTATGTCGGCTCCGATAACTCGGGCTGTTGCTGACCTTACTACTGGCCGGCCTTTAATAGCTGAGACTCGGGCCACGGCAGATGCAGCCATAGACAATATGACAGCCCGTATAACCCAAGCTCTGACTGACCTTGCTACGGGTCGTCCTTCAATCGGTAAAGTCAACATAGGCGGCAAGCCACAGCGTGATTTTGTTGCCTTCGCTGCTAGTGAGCTATCGGCTGCTGTCTCATTCCTGAATCAAGCCAGGGGTTATTTATCTGTAGATACCCCGGCAGGGCAATACGGCAATTATGCGGCTAGAGAACTTTCTAATGCCAACGGCTCCTTGAGCCAAGCCGGTGGTCATATCAGGGAATTGTCAGCTAGGCTTTCAATAGCAGGCGTAATCAATAGTTATCAAACCTGGGCGAATGGCAAGCTCTCTCTTTATCGAGTTGACCTGGGAAGACTCGGAGGGGCCAGGACATACACGGAATACCCGAAATCGTAATAGGGGGCTTTTAATGCTCTTAACTAGATTAGGGGTCTGTATTCGTTGCGGGAAATGCTGTAAGCCCCCAGTCACTATTGAGAACCCCTGTATAGAGGTTGGTGAAGATAGGTGCAAGTTCTATGTGGATGAGCTTAATGACCAGAAGTAT